>Ga0154538_153_pt2 | contig 114380 bp, 106 predicted proteins | sample RifGroF1_FD_105681 | JGI IMG/M metagenome (GOLD analysis project Ga0154538, IMG submission 105681) | Spirochaetes bacterium GWF1_51_8 | reverse complement strand
GACAGAAAAACCCTCATTTTCGGTGTTCGTCAACAAGCCCAAAGGCGGCCTGTTTTTTACTAACGGTTGAATAACCGTTTCCTGAGTTTCCTGAAGATATAAAGGAAGAATCCTTTTTTATCGAATTTCCATTTGTAAAGAAGGGTCAATTTCCTATCGGCCGTCCTTCCCGGATTTCTCTCGATAATTCTCTTGAGCTTGGAATAAGGCACGTCGAGTTTTTTATCCGCGAGCACCCGGAAGATGTATTCGAGGTGCGATCCGAACTCCTCCGCGAAGAAGTAATTCCGTCTACCGGGAAGCCTTTCACAGCCCCCGCGCACTCTCTCCACGCTTTCATTTCCTGGGGCGAGATGGGCGTACATAAACATGTTTTCGTCGATATGCCGCATCCCGTTCAACGTATTCAGCACAAGGGGGAGATTCCGCTCGATGGCGAATTCGAGGATTTGCGGGATAGCCTCGAAATTGGAACGCATAACGCAGAAATTGAGATAGAGCTTCCAGTCCCTGCCCTCCGCCTGTTTGAGCCGGAATGACTCCGAGGCGGAATGAAGGTGTTTCAGGAACAGTTCCCATTTCGCGCCGACACGCACCTTCTCATAGGCCGCGCCCATTCCCTCGAGCGAGAACTTGAGATGGAACGACGGGAGCGTTCCGGCGGCGTCAAGGTAAACATTAGGATCGACAGTCCCGTTAGTGTTCAGGAACACGCGGGGCGGGATTTCGATCGATGAAATCCCGCGAAGGATATCGAGAGCGCGGCGGTTGATCGAGAATTCCCCGTTGACAAGCCGGACGATTTTCGAGGAACGCACTGCCGGCCACAGGTCTTCGAGATTTTTATCGCTGATCCCGGGCGCGTCGTTGGAAGAGAGGCAATGGGTGCATTTCAGGTTGCACTTCGCGTCGATAGCGATGCCGAGGATCGATGGCAGGGCGGGTTTCGCGGCGGCGGAAAAGTCTTCTATCCGTCCCAGTCCCTCCGGGATCGAAGGCTTATCCCGCATCCCGCCGTAGTATTCGTTCCAGCGGAATACCCGGCAGAAGTATTCGCACCCGGCATCGGTATATCTCCCCGCGAGTATTTTACCTCGGACATACCCGATTTTCTTGCCGTGCCAAATTTCCGCGAGCGGAGTCCGGTTGATGTTCCCTAACGGGCCGATATTCGAGTAGCAGCAATGCGTGACGCTTCCGTCGCCCCACACGAACGCCGTCGTCCACGGGTTCGAACAAAGATACCCCACGGCTATATTTCGTTGACCATCGATTCTGCGCCGGACGGAATGACCACGGCTTGCCTGAAAAACTCCGGCGCGCGGACAATCTTCCTCGTGTGGCTGTCGATAATGGCGTGTTCGGTGTACCCGAGACAGACGAGCTCGGTCTCGTTGCGGAAAATTTTGTAGTCGATCCGCAGTTTGACATTCGTCATACGGGTACAGGTCGAATGGATCGAAATCTCATCGTCATAGAAAGTGGACGCGAGGTATTTCACCCCCAGCTTCGCGACCGGGAGCATAATCCCGTCCTTCTCGATCTTGCTGTACGGCAGGCCTGCTTCACGCAGCAGAGCGGTACGTCCGAGCTCCATCCACAGCAGATAGGTCGCGTGATGGGTGATCCCCATCGCGTCGGTCTCCGCGTAACGTACCCGTTCTTTCGTGATATTGGTCATCGCATTCCTCCGTTCATTTTACAGGGAACAGTTTTACCATCTCGGCAACCTCGTCCGCGCCGAGTATTCCCCACTCCGACCCGGAAAGGAGTTCCAGCTTGAGCCGGAGTATCCTCGCCGCTTTTTCGTCGATCTGCGCGGTCGTCAACTGCCCGTTCGTAAGGGCGGCAGAGAGATACGCCACCATGTTGCTCGCGTTCTTACGCCAGTCCTCGAGCCCGGGAGTGATCAGCAGGATCGCGTCGCATCCGGCCTGTAACGACATCAGCGCGCCTTTCTTGTACTCGTAGAGGGCGCTGATCGACTGCATCCGCAGGTCGTCGGTGATGATCACGCCGTCGAAATACTCCCGAAGAAGCCCGAGCGCCGCGGGGGAGAGAGTGGCCGGGAGGTAGTCAGTCTTCGTGAAGACCACATGCGCGGTCATCATCATCCTGCACCCCGGAAGCTGGAAGAACGGCCACGCGATCTCGCTCAACTCCGACTTGGTGTCCTTGCAGACAAAGTAGTGCGGATCGGCCGAGACAGTACCGTAGCCGGGGTAATGCTTCGGGACGGCGGCCATCCCGTATTCCGCGAACTTATCGATAAAGAGATTGCCTAATAGCGCGTTGGTCTCGGCGCTCTCGGAAAGGATACGTTTGAACACGACCGAATTCTTATTCGGGCAGAGATCGAGCACCGGGGCGAAATCCACATGTATCCCGAGATCGCTCATTTTCTCCGCGAAGTATTGCGCCATCGCGGCAACCCCGTCGATCCCCTTATCCTTGAGAATCTTCGACGGTAACGGAAAACTATCGATCACCGGCTTCAGTCGCTGGACAAGCCCGCCTTCCTGGTCGACACAGATCATCACCGGGATTTTCGTCGAGAGCGACGATAGTTTCGCGATCTTCTCCTTGAGCGAGTCGTAGCTCGATCCTTCTATATTATGCCCCATCAGGATCAGGCCGCCGAGCGTATTGTTGCTCAGGAACTCCGCGAGATTGTTCCATCTCCACCCGCCGAAGTCGGTGAAGATCAACTGGTACAGCTTCTCCTCGGGCGTCATTTTACCGAGAATCGCCTGCACGATCGTTTCCTTGCGGTACAGTTCGGCGCATTTCAGCGCAAGGTTCTGCATCAGACCGGACTTATTCATCTGCGGCTTCCCTCCGGCGGTCCCGAACGGGAGAAAAAACAATCCGGCGAGTAAAAGACCGGAACGAATGAGTGTTTTCAGGGGCGGCTCCGTCATACGCGTATTTTGAAGTAAGAGTATAAATCCTCATCCGTGAAAAATCAAATGGCACATCGCAAATCATTGACACGAACCGCCGGTAACGAGTACAATATTCAATTACCGAAACGGGGAGTACTATGCTCATACAGATTGTAAAGAACGCATTCCAGCGTTGGTGGGACAAAATGGGTTTCAGTGTGCTGGGTTCGTTCGTCGGCGCGATCAATCCCGTGTTCCTGTTCACTGTGGCGATCCTTGTGTGGATGCTTGTCACCCAGGACAAGACACCGGTTTTCGATAACATCGAGAGCATCGTATTCTGGCTTCCGGTGCAGTTCGCCGTAGTCGCGGTATTCCCGTTGACAACAGCGATCATTTCGGTCCAGAAAAAAGTCTTCGAGTCGGATATCGTGTATTTCAAGCAGTACCCGAAGGAGTACTGGAACAGTCTCAAATCGACGTTCCTGCGTTCGAGCCTGCTCCTCCTGATCTACGGCGCGGCGTCGTTTCTGATCACGTTCGCGGCAAACTACTACGTCCGCCTATTCACTATACCCGCCCTCCAATTCGGCGTCGTCATCCTGCTCTTCTGGGTCTATCTCTTTATCATCATGATGCAGTATGTCATCCTCCCCATCATGATCTATAATCCGGAGTTCAGCCTGAAGGACACTATCAAGTACGCGTTCCGGTTCGTGATGGCCGAAGGTCTGACTATCTTCGCGATCGTGCTGATCGATTTCATCGTGTTCCTGTTCTGCACGGTGAGTATCGTGTTCACATTGATCTTCTATATCGGGCTATCGTCCTCGCTCAGGATCCACCTGCATAAGGCGATAGTGAAGAAGTATACGCCTAAGGAAGATAAGGAGAACGAGCCCACTTCGTTCGATTCCGAACGCGACGCATGGGCGACGATCATGAGTAAAAGCCGTGAGGCCGAAAAAGAGGAAAATAAGAAAGATTAACCCGTAAATAGGTACGGGAGACCTGATGAGGGTCTCCCGCGGAGGTGCGCAATAAACTTGAATCTGAGGCCGAAGCCTCATTGGAGAATGTAAGTATTATATCGTTTTTTTTGAATGAAATCAAGACTAAACGGCAATTTTTTTTAAGAATTTTTTCGATAAAAAAAGGTTATCCCTCAGGATAACCTTTTAAGGCTTAGCGGGAGAGGGACTCGAACCCCCGACCAAGTGATTATGATTCACCTGCTCTACCGACTGAGCCATCCCGCCACAACAATAAGCGATTTGCGGGAAGAGGATTTGAACCCCTGACCTTCGGGTTATGAGCCCGACGAGCTACCAGACTGCTCCATCCCGCGACGTTGTATTCGATCACCAGAGATTATACACACTTTTCACGGAATAGTCAAATAATTACCGCCGGTTATTTTTCGGTAAAACTAGTGTTTTATTATTTACTCCTGTCGAGTATCACGATGCATCTCGAACGGACGGTGTACGACCCGGAGTACCCCAGCTTCCGATTCTCCGCCGTCTCCGGGAACTCGCTTCCCTCCGACAATGATGTGTCCATCACAAGCGCCCATTCGGAACCCTTCGCGCATTTCGGCAGGGCGAACGGGATATCCTCCCAGAACATATTGATCATGACAAACACGTCGGCGCTGTCCTTTCCGCCCGTGATCTCCTCGCCCTCGATCAGGAACGCGATCGTCCGGGCGCCGCCGTCGTTCCAGTTCGGCCCGTTCAGGTTCACGTCGTACCAGTTGATATCGCCGAGCTTGGTTCCGTCGGTATCGAGGCCGGTGAAGAACCCGGTATAACGGAAATGCGGGCGCTTCATCCTGTACGCGATCATCTTCTTCGTGAATTCGACAAGCTCGCGGTTTTTCGACATCAGTTCCCAGTCGAGCCAGTTGATCCCGTTATCCTGGCAGTAGGAGTTGTTATTCCCGCCCTGTGTCCGCATAAATTCGTCCCCGCCCAACAGCATCGGCGTGCCCTGCGAGACCATGAGAAACGTGATAAAATTCTTCGACATCTGCTTGCGGAGCCGGAGTATCCCCATGTCGGACGTTTCGCCCTCCGAGCCGCAGTTCCATGAGTTGTTATCGTTGGTGCCGTCACGGTTCTCTTCGCCGTTGGCCTCGTTGTGCTTGCCGTTATACGACACGAGGTCGCAGAGCGAGAACCCGTCGTGACAGGTGATGAAGTTGATGCTGTGGTAGGGAGTGCGGCCGTCGTCGCTGTAAAGGTCGGGGCTTCCGGTGAGGCGGCTTCCGATCTCGGCGAGCAGTCCGCTGTCGCCCTTCATAAAACGGCGCACCGTGTCCCGGTAACGCCCGTTCCATTCCGCCCAGTCCACCGGGAAGTTGCCGACCTGGTAGGAGTCCCATGCGATATCCCACGGCTCGGCGATCAGTTTAACAGGCGCGAGCGCCGGGTCCTGGTGGATCGCGGTGAAGAACGCCGACACCTGATCGAAACTGCCCTGTTCCCGCCCCAGCACCGACGCCAGGTCGAAACGGAATCCGTCGACATGCATCTCCCGCACCCAGTAGCGTAACGAGTCCATGACGAGCTTGATCACCTGCGGCTCGCCGAAGTTCAGGCTGTTTCCGCACCCGGTGAAGTCTATGTAGTAACGTTTATTCCCCGCGAGCTTGTAATAGCTCTGATTATCGATCCCCTTGAACGAATAGGTGTTGCCCTTCTCGTTGCCCTCGCAGGTATGGTTGTAGACCACATCGAGGATCACCTCGAGCCCCGCCGCGTGGAGCGCCTTGACCATCTCCTTAAACTCGCGCACCTGGCTTCCGGGTTCCGCGCCCGTCCCGTAACGGCTGTCCGGTGCGAAGTAGCCGAGGGTGTTGTAGCCCCAGTAGTTCGTCATCCCCTTCGCCAGAAGGAAATCCTCTTCCTGGCAATGGTGCACCGGGAGAAGCTCGACTGCCGTAACACCGAGGTCTTTCATGTACGGAATAGTATCGATCACCCCGAGGTACGTCCCCGGCGACTTGCTCTTCGACGATTGATGCATCGTGAGGCCTTTGACATGCGCCTCATAGATCACGCTTTTATCCAACGGTGTGGCGGGGTGACGGTCGCCGTCCCATTCGAATGTATCGTCTACGACAACGCACTTGGGCGCGCCCTGATAATTGGATGAGTTATTGAACGACAGGTCGGACAGGTGGGAGAACGGATCGTAGCCGAGGTGGCAGACATCCTTCGCGAAATGTCCGTCGATAGCCTTGGCGTAAGGGTCGACCAGAAGCCGGTTCGGGTTGAAACGGTATCCTTCCTCCGGGGCGTAACGGCCGTGCACCCGATACCCGTAGAGCTGTCCGGCTTTCAATCCCTCGATAAAGCAATGCCAGACAAAGCGGGTGCGGCTTTTCAACGGGATTATGTCGGACGGCGTGTCGCCGGATGGCTGATCGAAAAGGAGAAGATCGACAGCGGATGCGTGACGCGAAAACAGCGCGAAATTTACGCCTTTTTCGGAATATTCCGCGCCGAGAGGATAAAACTCGCCCGCGCCGACCTTCAAACCGGATTTCCTGCTCATATAGCCCCCAAAATGCTTTTTATAAGTATGACTCCGTTTTGAAAAAAATCAATAGCGAAATGGAATTTACCGATTGCGAGGTTTAATCTTTCGTGCTATACTTCATAGACATTTACAGTAGTGATTATCGGGCGTTCTACAAATAAAAATGCTTTGCTTCGTGAGAAAAAGCAAGGTTACTAGAACCGTCTCGTTACCTAAAATGCTGTTAACAAACTTGTGTTGTCATTGTGAGGCTGTCATGGTGAGCGCTTGTCCCGACTTCACCGTCGGGATGCCGAACCATAACCGAAGCAGTGAAAAATAATATCGGGGAATTCTATATCGTCAACAGTCCTCTAAATCGTCCGGAGGTTTTATGAAAATTCTGTTTGCTTTATTCATCTCTTTATTTCTGACAGGCCCAGCCCTGTTTTTCGCGCAAAGCAGTACATCTTCCGATGACTCGGGGTATACACCCGAAAGCGAATACATCGATACATACCATGTTTTCATCAAGGTCGAAACAAACGGCTCGCTTCTAATCGAAGAGACGATTTCGGTCTATGCCGCGAGTATCAATATCAACCATGGTATTTACCGCGATATTCCTTTCACTAAAAGACTCGCTAACGGATTCAACCGGGTATATCCGATTACGATCGTCGCCATCCTGAAAGACGGAAAAGAAGAACCCTATCATGTCGAGGATAACATGGGGAACACCAGAATTTATCTCGGCAGCGAGGACATCTATCTTACACCCGGGCTCTACGAATATAAGATCGTGTACCGGATCGACGAGGCTCTGAATTTCAATTCCGATTATACGGAGCTTTACTGGAACGCTATCGGGACGGAATGGATTTTCGCGATTAACAGCGCTTCGATCCTAATACATCTTCCCGGGGGCGCGGGAGACAAACTGATCTCCCATGACGCCTATATCGGGCATTACGGCGAAACCTTCACCAACTATACGTTCGAGCGGATAGGCGATATCCTGAAGTATACCGCCGATGACGCATTCCAGCCGGAGACCGGATTCACCGTCATGACCCGCTGGCCGAACGGGATTGTTGCCCCCCCGGACGAAGACCAAAAGTTTATGAAACTGTTCCGGGATAATACGGGATTTTTCGTGATAACCGCAGGCATATTCCTGATAATGATTTACTATATCGTCATGTGGTTTATCGCGGGGCGCGACCCGAAAAAAGGTTCGATTATGACCTATTTCGACCCGCCGGAAAACCTCTCTCCCGGCGCGATGCGCTACATCCTCGGCATGAAGTACGACCCGAAAATCTTCTCCACGACGATTATCAGCCTTGCCGTGAAAGGAAAGATTCAGATAACGGAAGATAGAGAAAAGTACAAACTCGTCGTGACAACCGATACTCTTTCGGGGATGACCGACGAGGAAAAGGCCGTCTTTAATGCCCTATTCTCCGGAAGGAGATCCATAGACGTAGACAACGCCTACCATTCCGAGTTTGCCGAGGCGATCAATAAATGTAAAAGCACCCTGAAGACGCGTTACGAGATCACCTATTTCGTCCAGAACAGGCATATCTTCATCCCGGGGCTGATCCTGACAATCATAGTCGTGTTTACGGGAGTCCTGCTCTTTTCGGCGAACTTCATCGCCGCATTCGTCCTGGGATGGCTGTCGTTCTGGACATTCGGCGTGGCCGTGCTTATAAAATCCGTCGGGCAAGTTTGGATCGACGCGTTCACCAGTACCCAAAAAAAGGGGTCGAAATTCGCGGGCGCAATCGGCATGACTCTCTTTTCATCCGTGTTTGTCGCGGGTGAAATCGTCGGGATCGTGATTCTCTTTTTCGTCATGAATACGTCGTACTGGCTGCTCCCGGTGTGCATCATCGCGATCCTGATAAATTACATTTTCTATCGCCTGCTGAAGGCGCCTACCCTCGCGGGAAGGGCATTGATGGATAAAATCGAAGGATTTAGAATGTATATCGGCGCGGCCGAGAAGGGCAGGATCGAAGTCCTGAACCCGCCCGCGAAGGACATCGCGACGTTCGAGAAATTCCTTCCCTACGCGCTGACGTTCGATATGGAGAAGAACTGGGCGGGATATTTCCATGACGTCCTCGAAGCCGCGAAGCAGGGTCCATCGTCCTACTCGCCGTCATGGTACAACGGTTCCTCGTTCAGCAGTTCGGACTTCGGGAGCTTCACATCGTCTATCGGCTCGGGTTTGACCAGCGCGCTCAGTTCGGCCTCGACATCTCCCAGCAGCGGCGGAGGCGGAGGCGGGTCGTCCGGAGGAGGCGGGGGCGGCGGAGGCGGAGGCGGATGGTAGGGTATCTATCCCCTGTTCTCGAAAAGGATATTCATCTGGATGCCGGGGTTTTCGTCGAGGAAGGCTAAAAACTCGTCCATCTTCATCATATACAGTTCGCATTTCGTGGACGCCTTGAAGTTGCGTTCGGGAGTGCCGCCGTTCTCGAACGGCAGCCGGTACCACGCGAGTTCGCCCATCCCCAGCTTTTTCGTCTTCTGCCCGTTGTCGATCTCGGTAAGGTTCCCCTTAGCGACTAAGTACACGAAATTCTTTTCCGCGTCACTCGTGAATAGGAACTGCTCTTTCGGCAGATCGACCGGCATCAGGATCGACTCGAGACGGGTGACCTGCGACGACGACAGGCGCTTGAAATATTTATTCGCGCGAATGACATTCCATGTCTTACCGTTACGGACAATCGCGATCTTCATGATATTCTCCGCGAGCGGCGTGCCGCGGATCAGGCGCAGGAAATCTTCCTTCGCGATCGAGTACGCCTGGACATGTGTGGCGGCGATCACGTCGGCGGAACGCTTCCCGCCCAAAACGAGCGAAGCCTCGCCGAAGTACTCGAACGTCCCATAGACCTTATCCTCGACATCCTCGATCCCCCCGATAGAAACGTTACCCGCGACGATCACATAGAACTTGTCGCCGGGTGTGTCTTTCTCGATAATCTTCTCGCCCTTCTCGAAATCTTCTTCGTTGACAATCAGGAGCAAATCCTTCATCTTGTCGCGCGGAAGGTCCTTGAATATATCGATCCTACCGAATACGTCGAGTATCCGGTAAGCGTTCTCGTGCGCGTGCTTCCTGATATCGGGATAGACTGTTTCGCCGATACCGAATTTCGCGAGTGTGAGATCGGTTTCGGTCGGGAAATCCTTTTCCGCGATATGGTAGACCGTAACCTTTTTCTGGATATCGGCCGGAAGTGAGTTAAGATAGCTCGCCTGGGTGTGCAATGGCGGAACTCCGGCCTCATGGTAGATATTGTCCGCGTCCCACGGGAAATTCAGCAGGTGATCCCTCCGCCCCTTCGACATGATCCCCATCTGGTACAGTTCCTGAAACTTCTCCGGCGAGTTCAGGTGGTCGGAACTGTAGACAAATGTCTTATTCCGGTAGGACATCTGGAAGCCGATAGTGGGAATGGAATGGAGCGAGTAATGAAAACGGAAAAATGCCCCGTGAATATTGATCTCGTTGTCAAGTTTGATCGGGATGAAATTGAACATCTTGAGCAGTGTCGACGCGGGCATCCGTGTCAGGGCGGAGTATTTCTTGACAAAACTCTGGATGACTGTCGGCGTGGAATAGACGTTGACCCGTCCTTCCTCGAGTATCTTCTGGAAAGTCCCGGAGTCGTGATCGGCGTGGCAATGTGTCAGGATTAAAGAATCGATCAGCTTGGGGTTGACATTTGAATCGCGGAGCCACGCGGTGGAATTCACCGGCGGGTCGAGCATCACGCCGATCCGGTTGATCCAGAGGATGAACCCCGACGTGTTCTGCTCATGGTCGAATCCGTGCGACGGCCCGAGACATGTGATACCGAATTCCGGCGGTTCGAACGGCTCGTTGAGGGTGGCGCCGAGGTCGTATTGTATCTGGAACTTCATCTCGCCCGGGACTTCGACAATCTTTTCGCCGTTATCGTACACATCGAATCCCAAATCCGCGCGCGGGACGATCCGCACCTTTCCGATATCGAATCCGGCGGGCTCTATCGGAAAAAACTCGACAAGGTTCGCAAGCTGGTTTTCGCCGCGGAAGTATTTCATCTCGGCGTGAAGGTTCGGGACGATCGCCTCGGATGTCTTCTCGTACTCGTTAGTGATATCGAACTTTTCCGGGCCGAAGTTCGCCTCGTTCAGCACGATCTTCATGTTATCGATATGATTAGGATTGATATAGACGGTCGTCTTCTTCTTTCGGATGTAGTAATTGAAGTATAACGGGAACTCGACCTCCGCCATGCTGATCCCCTGTTCGGGATGAAAATGGTTGTAGGGGAGGACGAACGTAGTAGGTACGCCCAGAGGTAAAAGTTTGGTGTCTTTTAACGTCTCGGGCGGCGCACCGAACTGAATATATCCCTCGGAAGTGTTCACAAGGTATCCCCCGCGCGGAAGCGGAGTGATGATACCGGCCAGCTCAGTTAGACTTTTTATCCTTTGAATATGTTCCCCCAATACATGAATATCTTATCATGTCTTTATCCTTTTTTCAACCAGCCGAAAAAAATAAAGTACCATTTCACTTTTCGGATTTTCCGGCTTAGAATTTCAATTTTTTTCATAAAAACCCGTAATTCCTGATTATTTGCACGTAATTCCGGTCGATGTTAAGATATGGCACTTCTAAAAACTGATTCAAGGAAGTGACCATTGGGTGTTTTATAAATAACCATGTTTGGTTTGTTAAAAAAAGCTTGGTTATTAGAACCGCCCAAAATCTTCGTAAGGGAGTCTAAATGAGCGGAAAAGCAAAGATAACGGTGAAACCGAAGGCCGAACCTAAAAAGAAGGCTATACCGAAAAAAAGCGGCTCATCGAAAAATCCGTTCAAGGATATCGCCAAAAGCGCGCTCCGTTTTCTTGCGGAGACCGGAGGTTATATAAAAAACGACCGTATCCATATCGACCTGCCGCCCGACCTGAAAGAATGGGCGGAACGGCTCCGAATGATCGGCCTCGGGAAGCAAGTCGATGAGATGATCGAAGAGATGAACAAGGCCGCCGGTAAGGCAGTCGACAAGGCGGCGGATCATTTTATCGACGCGATGAGCGGGATTTCGCTGGACGAGGTCGGTTCGATGCTGTTCGGCGGCGAGGACGCTGTCACGAAGTACCTCGAGAAGAAGACACGTAAGAAAATGTCAAAGGAGTTCGCTCCGATAATCAAAGACTCGATGGAGGAGGTCGGGATCACCCGCCTTTTCAAAAAGCTTCTCGATGCCTACAACTCAATCCCGCTCGTACCGAAGATCAAGTTCGATCTCCCGATGTATGTCAACAACCGCGCGCTCGACGGGATGTATTATATCCTCGCGCGGGAAGAAATCAAAGTCCGGCGGGACCCGTTAGGCGCGGCAGGCAAATTCCTGACAAACCTTCTCTCCCCGGGCTCAAAGTCCGGCGGATAACCCTTTCACCCGCCGCAGGTGTTCTTTAACATGTTATCACTATTGGATTAAATGAAACGTTAATAAAACTGAAGCGAAATAAAACAAATGATTTTTCTTCCTGTATTTGCCTTACGTTGAGAAATATGATAATATTGACTAAGGAATTTTTGGAGGTGTCTATGAAAATCCCAGTCTTGCTAAGCGGATTATTGATTTTATCTTCGTGTCAGGATGCCGGACAGATACAATCGATGATAAAACCCGCCGATCAGGCCGGTCAGCTTGACGAAGCGACGATTGTATCGGGACTGAAAGAAGCCTTGAATGTGGGAATTAAAAACGCTGTAAAACTTACGACTAAACCCGACTGCTTTCTAAATAACGCGTCGATAAAAATCCCCATCCCCGTCGAACTGAAAGAGTGGGAAGACAAGCTTCGCGCGGTAGGGCTTTCCGGTCAGGTGAACGATTTCCTCTATGCGATGAACTGCGCCGCCGATATGGCCAGCGCCAAATCGGGCGACATCTTTATGGATGCAGTATCCAAGATGACTGTCCAGGACGCGAATAATATCCTGAAAGGCCAGTCGGACGCGGCCACCGTCTACCTGGAGAAGGCCACCCGTAAATCCCTCTACGACCTTTTTGCTCCCATCATTACACAGGCGATGAACGAGCAGGGAGTCACCAAACTCTACAATTCTCTGATCGAGAAGTATAACGCGATTCCCCTTGTGAAGCCCATCACCTTCAACCTCGCGGACTATGTGAACAATAAGGCGCTCGACGGGATTTTCTACCTGCTCGCACAGGAAGAAGCGAAGATCAGGAAGGACCCCGCCGCCCGTGTGACAGACCTGCTGAAAAAGGTATTCGGCAGTTAACGATTTTCTAAACAATAAGCCCCGCGCTTCGGGGTATGTTGACGAAGTCATGAAATACACGATTATTTGTCACTGCGAGACGCGAAGCGGCGAAGCAGTCTGTTTTATATATTTACCCAGTAATTAAATAGATTGCTTCGGCTTTGGTTCGGCATCCCGACGGGGAAGTCGGGACAAGCCTCACCATGACGCTTCGCAATGACAAAATGAGTTTGTCATCAAGCCCTTCGGCACGGGGCTTTATTATTTTGATAGAATCATTCTTCTGAAGTATAATAATATATGAAAAAAACTGTTTATCTTGACGCCACGATATTTAGCTTCCTACTTGATACCCGAGCTTCCATCGCCTACCTTTCCGGTGTAACCAAAGAATGGTGGGAAAATCATCGAAGTTTTTATGACTTATATATTTCCAATGAAACCATCCGCGAATTGTCACAAGGAGATTATCCGACTAAGACATCTGTTCTGGAATCTGCGATAGGAATTCAGAGACTTGAAATTACGATGCGGGTGATCGAGACTGCGGAAGTTTATTTAGCGAACAATTTGATGCCAAAAACCCTGTCCGGTGACGCGATCCATCTAGCTGTTTCCTCCTTTTATAAAATAGATTTTTTACTGACATGGAATTATAAGCACCTCGCAAATGCAAATAAGAGACAGCACATCAGAATTATCAATACCCGTTTGGGACTTTTCACCCCTGAAATCATCACTCCGCTCGAATTACTATCCGAGGAGGAATAACATGATCGATAACGATATTATTGTCTGGAAAGAGAGGGTTCAAAAGGAAATCGCCGAAGAGAGCGGATTCGACTTGAAAGAACAGGTTCGCAGAAACGAAGAAGTCGTGAAAAAAATCGAAGATGAGATGGGAATCAATTCCCGTTCGACGGTAAAATAGGAAAATGATTTCAAGTCAGCCCCGCGCTTCGGGGCTTGATGACGAAGTTGAAATTCACGATTATTTGTCAACACGCCCTTCGGTGACGGGGCTTTTAAATATTGGGTAGTGCATCCGATTTCACTTACCTCAACTTCATCGAATAGAGGCTAATTGAAGAAACGGCGTCCCTTCACGAACCCGCGGCGGAGAAGCATCACCCCGGCGATGACCATAAAGAGCGCGGTATGACAGACCAGCGACCACCCCGGATCGAAACTTTTATACTTTTGGAATGACGCCCAGTGCCATGGGAAAAACTTGAACTCAGGCAGACTTGTCCCGGTGAATTGATTGAGGAGAGCCGGGCCGAGGTCGACAAGGTCGGGAAACACCGCGCCCAGCGCGCATACAAATACGATCCCCTTAAAACTCATCCTTGTGAAAAACACGGCGGCAAAGATCAGGAACGACGCGATCATCAGGTCGTAGACCGAGACGATTGGATAAGTATGCGGCGCGACATCGAGAAGGCCGTGCAGGAGAATGTTCGCTGAAAACCCGGCGGTAAGGATGCCGGTATCCTGTTTCTCGAAGAGCCCGTTTTTATCGTCAGCGCGTCGGATCCCCCCGGCGAAAAGGAGCGACGACGCAAGCCCCAGCGATACATGAAACACGGCGTTCATTTTACCATCCCGTTATATTGAGAAGTCAATCGTCTGTGGATTTATGAAACCGCCCGCTAAGTCCCGGGGTCACCCGGATTTTACCGTCGGTATCGAAGATCACGGCCTCGGCAGATGAAATCCCGCCGATCAGTTCCATCCCCTTTTCCGCGCCGAGGACGAATACCGCCGTCGCGAGAGCGTCCGCTTCGGCGGAGCATTGCGATACGATAGTCGCACTCGCGATATCGGCGGCGACAGGTATTCCGCTCCGGGGATCGACGATATGCGGAAGATACTCGCCGCCGACCTCGAAGAAGCGCCTGTACCCGCCGGACGTCACTACCGAGCAGTCGCCGGCCTCGATCCACCCGAAAATGGAATTGTCCCCGCGTAACGGGTGGTTCAGCCCGATATTCCAGCTTGTTCCGTCGGGCTTACACCCTATGACGAGCACGTTACCGCCGAGATTGATCATCGCCGAGGCCGCGCCATGTTTCCGGTAAATATCCCGAGACCTGTCCGCCGCGTAACCCTTGGCGATCCCGCCGAGGTCCAGTTCCATCCCGGCAATCGGAAGCATAAACTTGCCGTCCGCCGACACATCGAATTGCCCGAGCTGAAGCGAACTCATCGCGGCGATCTCGTTATCCGGCGGCGGATACCCTTTCGACTCGGCATCCCGCCACAGCCGGACAAGCGGCGCGATTGAGATATCGAACGCTCCTTCTGTCAGCGCGAACATCCTGCCGGAAAGCCTGAGTATCTCAATTGTGTCGCGGTGCAGACGGATCGCACGATGTCCGGCGTGCCTGCGTAAACGGGCGATCTCGCTATCCGGGCGAAACACGCTCCAGAGCCGTTCGAGACGGGCGACCTCACCGGCGGCTTCACGCGCGGCGCGTCTCGCCTGCCTGCCGAAAACCTTCTGCTCGACAAACGTCCCCATCAGGAAGTCCTGCCTGCGGCATTCTCCCCGCAAACAGGATTCAATTCCTTTAATTGGAGTATCCGGTGGTTGGATAGGTTAGTTCGTTTTGGTTAACGCGTTCTCGACGGCTTTGAGAAATGCCTTCGAGTCGATAGTCGCGCCGGAGTAAGTGTCCAGGTTGACATTCTGCTGCGCGATCACTGACTGCACCAACGGTTCGCTCATCACGGGCTTCATCCCCATCTCACCGGTCAGGTTAGTGATCCCGGCGATCTTCCCGCCCTGAACCTTGACCTCGACGATGTAGTTCCAACGTGCGTGATGGAACTCGCCCTTGTACACGCCGTCGGGGAGCTTGGATACATCCGGATTGTTGATCTTCATCTCTTTTATCTCTTTCATCCCTCTGGTCCCGGCGATCACGCCGATCACGAACAGCACGGCTAAAACCCCGAGAATAATCAGCACTACCTTCATTCCGCTTCTCCTAAAAAGGTTAATATTTATCTATTTGCTTTGTGTCAGCGCGTTCTCGACGGCTTTCAGGAACGCTTTGGAATCGATGGTCGCGGCGGAGTATGTATCGAGATCGACTTTCTGCTGTGCGATCACATTATCCGCGACTCCTTCGTTCAGTTTCGCCAATTCTTCAAACTGGTTGCCGAGATTCTTAATCGCGGCGATCTTGCCCTTCGCGACCTCGACCTCGACAGTATAGTGCCAGCGCCCCTTGTGGAACTCGCCCTTGTAGATCCCGTCGGCGACTTTCGACAAGTCGACGGAATTGATCGGCATCTCCTTGATTCCCTTCATCCCGCCCATCATGAACAGGTACATCAGCCCGCCCAATACCAGAAGAATACCCACGATTATCAAAACTGTCGTCATGCCATGCTCCCCGAATGAATTATCAGAATTTGAGAATATTATTCTAACGTCTGCCGCCGATTATTTCATCTTTTTCAGTTTTTCTTTCCGCCACCAGAAATAACGGATTGAATTGACATACGGCGAACCCAAATACGAAATCGCGCTCCAGAGGGGGGTCAACGGCACGACGGGCGAGATGGGCTCGCAGAACAACTCGCCGGTTTCGATATCCTCGCGGCCCGGATCGCAGTCCAGTGTCATGCCGTCTATCCCGACACGCACCCACATATGCCCGAGCATTCCGCCCTCACGCCGCACACCCTCGATATCTCCTGCCGGAAACATCACTTTCACCGCCTGCACAGCCTGAACACGGAAACCGAGCCGTGTCAGCAGCTCGTACAGCGCCCAACCCTTGTGCCAGCAGTATCCGAGGCCGCGTTCGAACGCTCTCGCGGGAAGGTCGTACGGGTTGCGGTAGGAGTAACTCATCTTCCGCGAGACCAGCGCCCTCGCGTACTCGACAAGCTCCCATCCGGTCAGTCCGCTCGCCCGGCACATAGAGGCCGCATCGTCAAGCGTAGTCACGCCGTCCACAGCGCTCCGCGCGGGAGTATCCCGCAGACTCAGGAGCGCCGGTATCGATATAACAACCGGTACGAGGAAAACCGTCACCGTGAACGCAGAAATAATTCCGGCCGTGACGAGCGCCCAATGTATGAAAAGTTCCATAGCGCGCCTACTTCTTCCTGCCGCGTTCGCATGCCGGAAGCCCGCCCTTCGGGTAATGCCTTGCGCGGCATGCTTTGCAATTGCCCCAGTTGGGACATCTGTGTTTCCCGCACGGGCAATCCGTTCTCGTTTCACTCATCGGACTTCTCCATTACTATTTTTAAAAAGCGCCCGAGCACCCCGGTCACCTCATCCGCCTCTTTTTCACTGATCCCGCGCGAGGCGTCGGCATAAAGCCCCGCGACCACGGCAAAAGTCGTCTCCATAAGCGCACGCCCCTCGCCGGTCATCCGCAGGATATTCGCCCGTCTGTCCGACGGGTCGTTCGTGCGTACGATCCAGCCCTTTTTCTCCAATCCGTCGCAGATCACCATGGCGTTCGTGGTGTCGGTCTCGATCAGTTTCGCGAGGTCGACCTGACGGATACCGTCATGACGCGAAAGCCCGAAGAGCGCGCCCCATTGCGGGTAAGTGATCCCGTAGGGCGCGAGGCGTTCGCTCACAAGCCGCTTCGTCGCGGTATACACCATCGCGACCGTCTCGAACATGCCGGGGATGCCCGACGAGTCGAACAGCATAGGCGCTCCTTATCGTGCTAATTGTTATTGTACTAATTGGTACTATTATAGCATAGCGGACGGCGGGGTGTCAAGAGGATTTTAGCAAGAGGAAACGGCACCCCGCGTTCTCCGCGCGAACTTTCCATGGACCCAGCCTACCGAAATACACGGGAGTCTCGCACAGAGCACACAGAGGAGGATGCGCGGACATTTGACCAGAGATATGGTTATTTTCTCACGGCTTATTGCCCTGACTGTCAGAGAGGTTTTCACGAGGTTTAATAAATAGCTTCGAGACGAAGAGTGAATCTCTACAACAATCGTCCTTACTTTTTTTCTCCGTGTTCTCCGCGCGAAACGAAGTAAAAAGCGTAAAGAGAAGAAACGGGCGCAACACAGGAATCGATTCGCGAACCCTGAGCGTAGCCGAAGGGTGAGACGCTAGTACACCACCATGTTGTCGATATGGATGACGTCGTCCTCACGGCCGTGCTCGCCCAGCAATATCTCGATCTCGGCGGACTTATGCCCGGCGATCTTCGCGCATTCCCCGGCGTCGAAATTCACGAGCCCGGCGGCGACCTTCGCCCCGTCGGTCCCGGCGACAAGCACCAGATCGCCCCGGAGGAACTTTCCCTCGACCATGCGTATCCCCGACGGCAGGAGGCTCTTGTGCGCGCGTACCGCGCCGACGGCGCCGTCGTCGATCACGAGCTTGCCGCGCGGGCGCTTGGCGGATATCCATCGTTTCTTCTGGCTGAGCTTACAGCGGTTTGAGATGAAGATCGTGCCCTCGCGCAGGTTGTCCATCACCGCGGTGATGATCCCGGCCTTGAAGCCGTTGGCGATCACCGAGGGCACACAGCTCAGGTTTGTGAGGCGCGCGGCTTCGAGCTTCGTGACCATCCCGCCCGTGGAGAGGTTGAACTCCTTGTCGCCCGCGTGACGGGCCAGCGACGGTTCGGTGTCGAGGTTGACTATCTTCATGAGTTTGCTTTCCGGCGTGCCATAGTCGGAATAGAAACCGTCGATATCGGAGAGCATGATATAGAGGTCGGAGTCGGTCAGAAGGGCGACCAGCGCGCCGAGACGGTCGTTGTCGCCGAAACGGATCTCCTCGACCGCGACCGAGTCGTTCTCGTTGATGACCGGCACGATCCCCATTTCGAGCATCGTGTTCAGGGTGTTGCGCGCGTTGAGGTAAGTATTGCGGTTGTCGAAAATAGCGTGAGTCAGCAGAACCTGTCCCACCGGAATACCGTGCGCGGCGAACTTCTGCTTAAAGAGTTCCATCAGTTCGATCTGCCCGACACCCGCGAGCGCTTGTTTCCGGGACAGATCGAGTTTTCCATTCCCGAGCTTATCCTTGAACTGGAGCCGTCCGAGTCCGATCGCCCCGCTCGCTGTGAGGATGAATTCCACCCCACGCGCGCGGAGAGCCGCGACTTCCGCGGCGAATTTCTCCAGGTTGGCGTGATCGATCGTGTTGAAGTCCGTGACCTGTTTCGTGCCGAGCTTGATCACAGCGCGGCCGATCTCGAACTTCAGCCCGTTAACTTCCAGGCGCATCCGTATTCTCCTCGCCCTTCTCGGCCTCAAGGTATGTATTGTAGATTTTCCATTTCAGCTCTTTCAGGTCGTCGCCTTTTAACGCGCACATCGTGTAGACGTCCGGAGTCAGCTTCTTAAACTTCTTCACGATTTTAGCCTGCTCCTTCTCGTCGGGCAAAAGGTCCGTCTTATTGAGCGCGACAAGGAACCTTCTCGACGCGAGCGTTTCGGAATACCCTCGCAATTCTTCGCGCAGGATTTCGAACTTCTTCATCGGCTCTTCGGAGATATCGAGAATGTAGAGGATGATCCGGGTGCGCTCGATATGCTTGAGGAACTCGATCCCGAGACCCTTTCCCGCATGGGCGCCCTCGATAATACCGGGGATGTCGGCGATCAGCACCGAGGCGTACTCGCCGTCAAGGTTCATCACCCCGAGGTTGGGTTCGAGGGTCGTAAACGGGTAATCCGCTATTTTCGGGCGGGCGTTCGTGACACGGGAGATGAACGTCGATTTTCCGGCGTTCGGGAAGCCTACCAGCCCCACGTGCGCGATCAGTCTCAGGTCGAGCCGGAGGTCGTACTCCTCGCCCGGCCTGCCCTTCTGGGCATAAAACGGCGTCTGGTTGGTTGAGCTTTTGAAATGGCTATTGCCCTTACCGCCCTTACCGCCGTACGCCGCGACATACTCGCTTGTCTCCCCGGTCAGGTCGAACATGATCTTCCCGGAATGGGTTTCGTAGACCTGAGTGCCCTGCGGCACGAGGATCAGATTGTCGGCCCCGTCCGCTCCGGTCATCAGTTTCTTCTTGCCGTCGCCGCCGCTCCCGGCTTTGAAACGCTGGCGGTTGTGGATATGCGAGAGGGTGCGGAGATTGGTATCGACACGCAGGATGACGCTTCCGCCATGCCCGCCGTCGCCGCCGTCCGGCCCGCCGTGCGCGATGTATTTCTCTCTGCGGAACGATGCCGCGCCGTCACCGCCCTTTCCGGCCTTTACATGGATTTCTACTTCGTCTTTAAAGATCAAGGTTGAGCCTCCGCAGTATTATAACAGATTTTTTACAAACTGTAAAATACGCTCCTATATAAAGATTGTTTGACGGAATTCCCCGCGCGTGATATCCTAATCGGCAATGAAAGGAGGGATAATATGAGTATCATCGACAAACTCGCGACAAGCCTCGGCAGGCGTGACGAGGTTCCGAACCGGGAACTCGCGAAAGAGATCGCCGCGGAGAACGATACAGCGGCGGTAAAGGAACTCGCGGAGCACCTGTTCGATAAGGATAAAAACATCGCCGCGGACTGCATCAAGACGCTTTATGAAACAGGCTACATTAAGCCGGAACTCATCGCCGGTCATTACGAAAGCTACATCCGTCTTTTAAAAAGCAAGAATAACCGGATGGTCTGGGGCGCGATGATCGCAATGTCGACTATCGCCGTTATCGGCGCGGATAAGCTCTACCCCTACACCGGGATATTCGCGGGACTGTTGAAAACCGGCTCTGTGATCACGATCGACTGCGCGGTGAAAACACTCGCGGGTATCGCCTCGGCGAAGCCCGAGTACGCACACGGGGTGATGCCCGCCCTGTTCGAGCACCTGCGGACTACCCGCCCCAAGGATATCGCCCAGCATAGTGAAAGCATCCTGCCGGGTGTATCCCCGGAATTCCGTGACGAGTTCGCCGGGATACTCCGTGCGCGCGAGAGCGACCTCATCCCGTCGCAGTCGGCGCGTGTAAAAAAAGTCCTGAAGAAACTCGGGGTTTGACCCGGCCGTAATGTCCTTTTCTTGCCTTTCGCCGGATACCCCGTTAAAATCTGTGAGCGGAGAAACAAATGAAGAGTATATTCGATAAGAAGAAGGAACTGGACTGGACATTAATCGCGCTTCTCGCGGGGATGTTCGTCCTGATCGCCGTATTCTGGAATTTCGTCCTGTTCTACCCGTTTAAGCTGTTCGTAGTGCTCCTGCACGAGCTTTCCCACGGCCTCGCGGCGGTATTGACCGGCGGGCGAATCGTCGCTATCGAGATCACGCAAGACCTCGGCGGGGTCTGCACCACTGTCGGCGGATGGCAGTTCCTTGTGGTGATGGCGGGCTATCTCGGGAGTATGCTCTGGGGCGGACTGATATTGATCCTCGCCGCGCGCACGAGTCTCGATAAGATCATCGCGGCCGTGATCGGCGGAGTCGTCCTCATTGTCACTATCATCTTCATCCGCCCCGTCATCAGCTTCGGTTTCCTGTTCGGTGTCGTCTTCGGTCTCGCTATCGGGATCACCGGATGGCTCGCGCCTGAGATCGTCAACGACATCCTGCTGAAATTTATCGGGCTGACCAGCGTCATGTACGCGGTCATCGATATAAAAGAAGACCTGATCTCGCGCGACATCCCCGGCTCGGACGCGTTCTATATGTCGCAGATCATCCCGTTACCGCCTGTGGTCTGGGGAATTATCTGGGGCCTGATCGCGCTCGCCGCGGCGTTTTTCCTGATCCGTTACGCGGCAAGGAAGGATGAAAAGTCCCCGACGAAATCGTATTAAAGAAGGTTGATATGAAGAAATCGAAATTGAGAATGTTCGCGGGCGAACTGATCGGCACGATAGGGCTGATGTTCGTATGGACGGGGATGTTCGTCATCCCGCATTCAGTGGGCGCTCAATTCAGCCCGTTCGAACTCTACCTGACGCTCGGGATCGCAGTCGCCGCGATCAGCCTTGCTATCGGCAAGGTCTCCGGGGCGCATCTCAATCCGGCGGTGACATTCGGTTTCTGGGTCTCGCGCAGGATACGCGGGCGCGATATGTTCCTTTACTTCGCATGCCAGTTCGTCGCGGCGTTCCTCGTGATCGGGATATTTCTCGCGTTCTTCCCGGTACTGGGCGAGCCGGACTCGATTTCGCCGTCGATCAGTATTTTCCGCACCCTCGTCTTCGAAATCATCGTGAATTTCTTTTTGGTATTCGTGATCCTTCGCGTCTCGAAGGATGGGACGGTCGGCGGGTTAAGGCCGTCGATAGCCGCCGGGCTGATATATTTTACCGCTGGGATCATCACATCGCCCCTGCATTACCCGTCGATCCATATCGCGAGGGCGTCGGCTATGGCGCTATACGCCTCACGTCATGACGAACTCTGGATTTACGTTGTCGCGGCTCTAATCGGTTCGTCAGTCGCGGCGTTCGCGTCGAAAATGATGGATAAGATCGATCCGAATAAAAAGAAAGAGCGGCCGCATTCCGACCGCTCCCATGAAATTTAACTTTTCTTTTTTACCATCTGATAAAATGTCTTCCCTACAATCAATAGTCCCAGTCCGATAAGCAGGATCGCGATCATCAGCGAGAAATTGAAGAACGAGAAATAGAAGATCACGACAAGCGCGATGAGGATTCCCGCGGGAATATAGAAACCGACTTCTCCCGTCAGAAGCGCGGCGAGCAGGAAACCCAGCCCGGGCGCGAGGATGAAGTTCGGCCAAGTCTGCGCGGCGTTCTGCCACCCGACGATATTCAGCCAAAGGAAATAGACGCAGAGGAAAAGCAGGATCGTGATCGGGATGAGGACCGCGCCGGCCTTTTTACCCTCGGTAAGAAGCGGAATCATGATAAACGGTACCGGCAAAGCGATAAAAAGAGGCCACAGGTTTCCAATCTTGAACCACGGGAAGATCGTCCCCAGAAGGAACAGCCCGCCCACGACGATCATGATGATTCCGAACATTAACGCGCCGGCCTTTTCTTCCTTGGTTTTAATATGTTCGTTTTCCATACACACTCCTCGCAGATGATAAATATTATACAAAAATCCGGTAAAAGAATCAATCTTTGATAATTTAACACTTTTCATATGATGAAATGTCACTCAAAGGAAAACAAAATATAATCATACTATAAAGTGCTAAAGTTTTAAAATAAGTATTGACAATTTTAAAGTATTTCGTAAAATAATTATAGTGTAGGGGAAAGGAAGGCGTAAAAATGAAAAAGAATCCGGATGTACGAAACCTGCTTGTGCAAAACAGGGAGATACTCGACCATATCACCGAACTCGTGATGAAAATGATGACCGCCGTTTCCGACTGTAAAAATCTCGCGCTCCGTCTGCGTAACGCCGAGAACGATTACCCGTTCTATCTCTACCAGGGTTATGACGACGAGTTTATCCGCAAAGAAAACTCGCTTATCAGTATAGGTGAAGACGGCGAGGTCTACTATGACTGCCTTTGCGGCTACATGATCGATAATACTAAACGTAACGGGGATCTCCCGCTCACCGGCTTCGGCTCATTCTATACAAATAGTTTTAAAAAGGACTGGGATGAGATATCGAAGTCTCTTTATCGCCCGCGCAAAACCTGTATGAAGCTGAATCTCTCGAGCGCGGCATGGGTTCCGTTAAAAACGCCGCAGAACACCAAATCCCAAGCCTGCGACGGATTGTTCCTGATGTCCGATAAAAGCGACCTTGGGCTCGACCAGAAAAAAATAGACAGGGTCGAACAGATCGCGCAGAATTACGCGGAAGTCTTTCACCGCATCGACCAGATCATCCTCAATCAAAGCGTCCGTCCCTTGAAGATCATTATCGCCGAGGATAACGAACCCATCGCAAATCTCCTCAAGAGAATGCTTTCCGAGTTCGGACACAGGATCACCTGCGCTCCTAACGGCGAAGAGGCATGGAACCATATCCGGGAATCGCGTTACGACCTACTGATCACCGATCTCGACATGCCGGTCATGGACGGTTTTTCGCTCATCAGGAAAATCCGAGAGGAGTATAAGATATACGGGCCGAGAATCATCGTTTTTACCGGTTCCGCGGTCGAACAGGAGAAGCTGACGGATAAAGAGTTCGGCATATCCGCGATAGTCCGGAAACCGCTGACTGACCTTTTCTATTTACAGCGGATTATCCGGGATGTTTTCTATAATGACGGGGAAATTTGAATTTTTCCGGAAGGTTCCCGCCCTTCCCGGGATAATCGTCACATTAGTACTAATCGCGGGCATCCTGCTCATCCGTGTGCTGGGAAACCCCGGCGCGGCGCTGAAGTTCTCCCCGGATACTCCATCCACGCTTGCTATAATCGGGATCAACAGCGACCTCACCCTGAAAACGGAAAAATATCCGTCCATACCGCTCGGCGGTATAGTCTTTCCCATAGATCAGGAAGCTCGAGGCCTTGTGCTCGCCGCGCTCGAAAAAATGCTCGCCGGGAAGGAGTGCCGGATCGAGCCCGACCCCTATATGACAAATAACCCGCAATCCCAATTCGGATTCTATATCTATTCCGGCGACCGGTTCGTCAATCTCGAACTGCTCCGTGAGGGGTACGCGGTCTCGTTTCTCGACGGGCAATACGTTTTCAGGAACGAGTTCTTCGGCGCGGAGAACGACGCACGTAAACTGAAAAAGGGGTTTTGGGCGAACAGCGCTGGGATGATGACGGCGCTCCGTTTTATGACGCTTCCGGCGGGATCGCAGGATATGATCTATGCGGCGCTCGCGCAGAGCTTTCCGCAGTATGACACCGCCGCGAAACCGCTCCAGACCGCCGATATCCCCCCGCCCGATTCCGGCACAGTGATCTCGTGGGAAAACGCCGGGCAGTATATCGGCAAGACCGTGACTGTCAACGGTAAAATCGTGCTCACCAAGAACACCGGCAAGGTTTGCTTCCTGAATTTCCACCCCGATTACAAGAAGCACCTTTCGGCGGTGATATTCTCGTCGGCGTTCCAGAGGTTCCCGATGAACCCGGAGAACGTCTATCTCAATAAAACCGTCCTTATCACCGGCAAGATCGTAGAGTACGAAGGCCGTCCGGAGATCATCCTCGATTCACCGTCGCAGATAAAAATCGTCCAGTGAAAAAGATAAAAATTCCCGACTCGGTCAGGAAGGAATGGACATGGAACGGAGCCTCATGGGAAGGCGGATACCGGTATGACGGCGTCCATCTTTTCGAGGGATGCCTTGTGTGGTACACGGAGTATTACCCCGGATGGTCCGGCGGCGGCACGTGCCAGCAGTCGGTCGAAGACTTCCTGACGAACGGGCCCTCTGTCGGGGGCGCGCCCGAAGATGTCCTCGAAGAACTCCGCGCTATCCTGAAGCCGGTCTACGAAAAGTCCCTTAAAGGCAGTTCTAAAAACTTAAAACAGTTTTTATGAGCCTTTAAAAGACAATCTTCATTTCTTTCTGAACGGCCAGAAAGAAATGAAGCAAAGAAAGAGCCGCCGCGCGGATAAAGCTTACAGTAGATCCGGGAAATCCGAGTCGAGGGCAACTCGCATGAAAGTTCCGTGTTAAGCGAAAGCGAGCCTGCGTCGAACATGCCCCTTTGTCGGATTTCCCGGCAGCAGAAAGCGCTTTAAGTGCGCGGGCGAAACAAACGAAAGGCATAATTCTTTTTTGAATTTGTATTTGGCTGTTTACCCCCGCCGCTGTGATGCGATTTTACTAAGCGAAACGGACAGAAACGCTATCTGTTTGAGCCTTGATCTATCTTGCATCAGCGATTTATCATGCGGCGAGTTACGGCGTTTCCCGTTTCGCGCCTCTCTGCTGGAGAGCGTCATCCCGGCGGGAAACCTCTTTCTTTTGTTCTTTCTTTCTGGGTCATAGAAAGAAAGAACAGTGACTTTTTGTATTCTAAAGGAGTCTCTAAGACTCCCCTTAAGAAATGATCCTGCTCTTCCTGACCAGCGCGATGATCGAATAGACAAGGATGATAACCATCCCGCTTCCGGCGGCGATGATCAAAGGAAGCGATTCCGGCCCCTCGACCCCCAAACGCTTAAATATGATTCCGAACAGCGCCCATTCCACCACGGCGGCATAGCCCAAGTCGCGCCGCGTATACAGCACCCATGACGTAATCAGGACGCAGACCGCGATTACGATGATCGTCCACACAACCGGCGATAAGCCCCATCCGCTCCACCCGTGCTTCACGAGGGCGGCAGTCACATTCGCCACAGTCGCGACAGTGATCCATCCGAGGTAGACGCTGAACGGGAGCTGGAGCATCCATTGCTGGCGGTAGGTGAATTCCTCGAGCCCGGCGCGGAGCCGGATATAGATGAGACACAGACTCGCGAGAAGGAGCACCATAATCACAAGCGACAACCAGACATACTGGTAATGCCAAGTGACGATCCAGATGGAGTTGAAGATACATGTCAGGGGATAAAAGATGCCGATCTTCCTGAAAAACACCGGCGTTTCCTCACTCCTGAAAAGTTTATAGATTTGATATACGATAAACGCTAATTGAAGCAGATAGATCACACCCCAGATCGAGAACGTAATCCCCGCAGGCACGAACAGGTTCGGCAGTTCGTCGGAAAGCTGCCCCGTGGACTTCCCGTTAAGCGGAAGCGTCACCGCATAGTAATTGATAAAAACCGTCGCGCCGAAGCATAAAGCATTGAAAACCGCGAGAATGCGATACAGCCAAACATTCTTCATCGTCCCTCCGAACCAATTGTCTATTTTTAATTCTTTCCAACTCCGGTACTTCCGAAACCGCCCGTTCCGCGCACGCTCTCCGGGAGTTCCGGCGCTTCGTTGAAAACAGCCTGTATGACCGGCGCGAACACCATCTGCGCGATCCGGTCGTGATGGCTGACCGTGAACGGCGTTTGGCCAAGATTGATGAGGATCACCTTTACCTCGCCCCGGTAATCGGCGTCGATCGTCCCCGGCGCGTTCGGCACGGAAATCCCCTTCGCGCCGAGTCCGCTCCGGGGGCGGATTTGCGCTTCGAACCCGTTAGGTATCGCCATCGCGAAACCGGTCGGCACAAGCGCGATCTCGCCGGACGCCAACGTCATCGGCGTATCGAGGCAAGCGTGGATATCGGCTCCCGCGCTATGCTCAGTCTGGTAACACGGAATCGCCGCGCCGGGATGCAACCGTTTGTACAATACTTTCATGGGTACTCCTCGTGCATATTTTATCACAGTTCAAAAAATGTGTAAACATCCCGGGGATATTATTGTAAAATTTCGCCGGATGCTCTATCATTTATTCCGTAAAACAGCGGGGTAAATCGCGATGAAACACAGACCCGAACTTGTCTCTCCGGCGGGAAGTCTCGAAAAACTCCGCTTCGCGTTCCATTACGGCGCCGACGCGGTATACCTCGGGTGGCAGGAGTTTTCGCTCCGTGAAGGCGCGGACAATTTCAATCTCGGCGAACTGAGCGACGCCCTTACAATCGCGCACACGAACGAAAAAAAGGTCTACCTCGCGATCAATATCTATCTCCACAACCGGCATTGGGAAAGGTTCCGCGAGTTCATCCGTGAGACCGCCAAGCTCCCGTTCGACGGGTATATCATGTCCGACCCGGGCGCTATCGGATGGATGCGCGAGCATCACCCGGACAAGCACATCCATGTCAGCACGCAGGCGAACATTACGAGCGTCGAGACGGCGCGGTTCTACGAAAAGCTCGGGGTGAAAAGGGTCATCCTCGCGCGGGAGCTCACCCTCGACGAGATCGCCGGGATCGCGGACAATACCGCGCTCGACATCGAGACCTTCGTGCACGGCGCGATGTGCGTGGCGTACTCCGGCAGGTGTCTCCTGTCGAACTATTTCACCGCGCGCTCCACCTACCTGCCCGACGAAAAGCGCGGCGGGATGAAACGGGATAAACTGCGCGCCGCCAACCTCGGCGACTGCGCCCAGCCGTGCAGGTGGGACTACGTCCTCATGGAGAAATCGCGCGAGAACCATTACCTGCCTATCGAAGAAAACGAGCACGGGACGACTATCATGAGTTCGCGCGATCTCAATCTCTCGGGGCATATCCCCCAGCTCCTCGGCGCGGGTATTAACGGCTTCAAGATCGAGGGGCGGATGAAAAGCGTCTACTATGTCGCGAACACCGCCCGCGTCTACCGCCATTGTCTCGACCGCGCGCTCGCAGGCAATAGCCCCGATCCGGATTACCTCGCTGAACTCGACAAGGTCAGCCACCGTCCCTATTCCACCGGCTTCTATTTCCTCGAGAACGAGTACCGCACCGGCGGGAGCGTCTCCGCGACCGAGACCTCGCAGTATGTCCGCGAGTATCTCTTCAGCGGAACGGTGCTCGAATCGCTGGGCGGCGGTAAGGCTTTAGTGCGGGCTCAGAATCAAATCCTCGCGGGTAGCCGTCTCGAAGCGGTCACCCCCGGACAGCCGTCGATCCCGATCGGCGAGTACAGGATGATCGTTAACGGCAAGCCTGTCGATAAGGTTCAGCCGAATACGGAGTTCGTCCTCGAATGTGAAATTCCGCTCGAGGGTATGGACTTGTTGAGAAGTAACAAGTAGAAAGTGACAAGTGAAAAGTATACAACCTCGCAGTCTATATCCGTGCTCATCCTATCATCCGTGTCGAATTGGGATTCAATAATAGTATTTCGATAGAACGAAGATGGGCGCGGGTCCAACAGATGAACAGGGATATAAATAGAGGCAGTTCTAAAAACTCTATCACTCATAATAAAAGAACATTTTTCAGAACTGAATAGAGTTTTTTGTCACTGCGATACCGCGCAACAAAATTTTTTGAAGCGCGGTAGAAGCAGTCAGTGTAGTTTATTGTCGAATATTTAAATGGTTTGCTTCGCACATCCTGTCGGATTTGCTCGCAATGACAAGTATAGTTTGTCAACTAGCCTTTTCATGCATGCGGATGGAACTTATCGTAGCTCTCTTTCAGCTTCTCGGGCGAGAGATGGGTATATATCTGGGTGGTCGACAGGCTGGAATGGCCGAGCATCTCCTGGATCACGCGGATATTCGCGCCGTTCTCGAGCAGATGAGTCGCGAACGTATGCCGGAGGGTGTGTGGGTGGATATTCTTCCTGAGCGCGAGCTTGTCGACATACGAGTTCAGGATATAACGGATCATCCGGTCGGATATCCGTTTCCCGAGGCGGGTGAGGAATAACGCGTGATCGCCCTGCACCGGCCCGAACTCGTTACGCAGCCCCATATAACGGACAAGCAGGGCACGCGCGGTTTCGCCTGTCGGGATGATCCGCTCCTTCGAGCCCTTGCCAGTCACACGGACGATGCCCTGGGTGTAGTCGACGTCATGGATGTCGAGCCCGGTCAGTTCGGACACGCGCAGGCCGCTCGCGTAGAGCAACGTAATCATCGCCTTATCGCGCAGGGACAGGGCGTCCTCGCCGGAGATCGAACCGATCAAATCGAGCACCTCGGACTTCTCCATTACCGACGGGAGGCGTTTTTCCTTCTTCGGCGAGGAGAGCAGGTCGGCGGGGTTTTTTCGGACTAAACCCTCGCGGATCAGGTACTTGTAGAGCGATTTCAACGACGCGACCTTCCGTTCGAGGCTCGACGCTTTCAGACGGCGCTCGCTGAGTTCGGTCAGGTAGTTCATCAGCACACGGTAGTCGATCTCGCCGAAACCGGATATCCCGGCTTCATCGCAGAATTGAAGGAACGACTCGAAATCCTCGGAGTACGCCTTGAGCGTGTTCTCCGAATAGGCTTTTTCGTAGCGGATGTAACGGATAAACCCGTCGATCGTTTCTTTCATTTTCGCTCCCGTCATACTTATCGGAATACACCGTCGCTACATTATACGCCCGGGTGCGCGTTTTATCAAGCAGGAGATTGGGAATTGACTTTATACGGGTTGGAAATTAAAATACTCCTGAAACATTTCGGAGGTATCTATGAAATATAGCTTATTAATCATCGCGCTCTTTTTCACGGTGATTTCCGGATGCGGAAACAACAACACCGCCGCCGCGACCAATTCCGCCCCCGCTGTAGGGGTAGACCCGCAGGTATCGCCCGCCGACCTTCTCGCGCTCGAACCGTCGAAGATCGCCGACTGGAAGGAATGGCTCGGTAAGTACGAATCGGTCGTCAAGGCCTATATCGAATCCATGCTCCGCGCCGGGTATCCCCAGACCAACGAGCCGTCGCAGGAAGTGGTGAACTTCATGACCGTCGTTACCAAATTCGCGATGGATATGCCCAGGATTTCCTCGGGTATCGCAGACCCGGAAGAAGATAAGGTTTTTTCCGATAAGGTGAACGAAATCAACGACTACTATGAAAAGGCCGGATTAAAGAATTAAACGAAAGAGCCCGTCTGTCTTCGGAACACGGAGGGAGACGGGTTTTTCGATTTACCCGTCATTCCTGACAGTGCCTATCCTAAAGTATCTTCAGCACCTTATGCACCTGCGGCAGAAGCCGCGCCTCGAACGGGCAGCCGGTCAGGATATCGAACACCTCACGGTAGTTCTCGCCCAGATGGATACCCGATTCTCCGCTCACCGGCTGAAACACCAGCGTGATATTCTTATTGAACGAGAAATACTCTTTCGCAATCTCGTAGGCAGTCTGGAGTTCGGAGGAAGGGGTATAGTCCGAGAAGACCGCCTTAATCACGGTCTGCTTCGCGTCCTTGAGCCGGAGGAGGAATTGCCTGTTCATTTCGACCACGCTCTCGCCGGACACCGAGGGTAGTTTAATGTCCACCGACCAGACTTCGATCCGTTCGACCAGTCTGTCCGTGATCCGTTCGGCAAGGGTGCCGTTCGTTTCCATGAGCAGGCGGACTCCGTCCAGCCTTCCCATGATGCTTTCGATAAACTCCGAATGGAGCATCGGCTCCCCGCCCGTAAAGCACATCCGCTTCGTATCGAACTGAGAGACGATCTTGAGAAAGTCTCTTTCGGTAATAGGGTTCGGGATTTGAACGGCGGTCTCAGTGCCGGGCATGATGATCCTCGCGCTTCCGGCGGGAATGTTTGCCCAAACCGTGTCGCAGTAACGGCAGCAGATATTACAGCCGGTAAACCTTACGAACACATACGGCGTTCCGCATTCCGGGCCTTCGCCCTGGAGGGAATAGAAGATTTCGGCGATATTAGCTTTTTTTTCCATATCAGTAGTTGAGGATGAACGCTCTCGCGAGCGCAAGGGCTTCACGGATAGTGTACGTCCAGAGATGCTTAAGCTGGATCTCCTTCCGTTCGGCGGCGATAAATGCCGCGTTGGTGATCCCAGTCCGTAAGGCAAACAACACGATCCGGGGAATGTGGTATTTCTGGCTGATAAACACGATCCCGTTCACCTTTTTCTTTTCCGTGAACGATTTCACGTTCACCATAGTCTCGTGGGTGGTCACGCCCAGTTTGTCCTCGATGATGCTCTTTCCGGGAATTTTATGTTTGATGAGATAAGCCTTCATACTCCGGACTTCGTACTGGGTTCCGCTCACAAAGAAATATTTCACCTGCGAATTCTTATAAAGTTCGATCCCCTTATCGAGACGCATTTGGAGTGCGGTACTCGGCCCTTCCTTCGTGATACCCGCCCCGAAGATGACCGCGAGCTCCTTGACCCCGTTCATCTCCTCGGCCGCCGGGTAGAACTGGACTACGGCGAGAGAGGAGAGGAAAAGGAGTACCACTCCGATCAGGATACCTATACAGATTTTCAGGATCAGACGGCCGGCGGAATTCTTCGGCTGGTTATCTCGGTTCATCTTCCGGTCCGCTCCGGTAATAAAATATCAGGCTGTTTTCCGGGTGCTTCATCATATTCGAAACAACCCCGCATTTAATTTTAAAAAGGTGATAAACCGGCCGGCTAATTCCCCGGGACTCGAAGTTCCCCTGCCCCTTCGCGAGCACGATATCCGACTTTCTGAACAGCGTATCGAACTCGGGGCCGCGTGTCACGGGTATCCCCGGTAACGGCTCCCCGCCCGGTGTGACCACCGGAACAAGCGAATCCAGCCCTACCTCAACCGCGTCTTCGAGAGTGACATCGTTGATCACCGGGCCCGAACGTACCGCCGCCGTGATCGCGAGCGAAGGATACAGCTCCTTCAGCGTTTCGATCATGATCCTGTCGAGCACGATCTCGCCCGAGTTGTCGAGGATATAGAACAGGCTCTTCGCCACCGCAAGCTCCGCCCGGAAACGTTCGAGACTATCGACCGTGAACGACGAACTGTCCGCCTCTCTCATGATCGAGTCGGCGTCCGGCACATGTCCGTGTATCGCGTAGTCGATAATATTGCCGAGCGCGGCGAGTTTTACCGCCGCCGAAAGCCTGTCCTCGTGACGTTCAGCGAACTCGCGGAATAACGGATACAACTCCATCGCCTCACGGTTGGAGTTCTTTTTCTCCCGCGAGAACGGGTCTTCGACGCCGGTGTTTTTCGCGATCACCGAATAGACCATCTGCGCGATCTCCGGCGGGCTCAGTTTCTCGACAGGTAATTCCCTCATCATTTCGTCGATCATCTTACGGATAGAATTGGCGTGGGTTTCGTTTTTCGTAGTCAGCCGGATCAATCGATCGACCTGAGAGTTCATACACGGCAAGCAGGATGAGTTTACGGTCATGCTATCCCCGTTTGGTTTTGTTGGGGTCGTAGCAGTAGGAACATCCCTTGATGAAGACCTTGTCCTCAGGCTCGCCTTTATATGTCTTGACATAAACTACATCTTCGTCGGTCAACGGAGTCTTGCAGACGGGGCAGACTTTCTCCTGCTCCTGTGCGGTCTTGCTGACAGGACGCACTTCGTACCCCTGCGCGCTTTTGCCCTCGCGCATCTTTCCGCGAATCACCGGGAGGCTATAGAGGAAGATTACTATTGCCGCGAGCACTCCCATCGAGATATAGATGATCGTCATGGTGTCCATGCCGTGTTCCGCCTACAATATATACTTTGTGATATCGCTGTCTTTGATGATCGTCTTGAGCCGTTTCTCCACATAATCGCTCGTGATCTTGACCTTCTGGCCGTTCATCTCGGGCGCGTCGTAGGAAACGTCTTCCATCAGGAACTCCATGATCGTATGGAGACGCCGCGCGCCGATATCCTCGAGCGTGCTGTTGATCTCGAACGCGATATCCGCGATCTTCTCGAACGCCGACTCGTGGAAGGAGACTTTCACCCCTTCGGTCTCGAGAAGCTCGGTGTACTGCCGGATCAGCGAGCTTTTCGGTTCGGTCAGTATCCGCTTCAGGTCTTCGCGTGTCAGGCTTTCCATTTCGACACGGATCGGGAATCTGCCCTGGAGCTCGGGGATCATGTCCGACGGTTTCGAGATGTGGAACGCGCCAGCCGCGATAAACAGGATATGGTCTGTTTTCACCGCGCCGTATTTGGTGCTGACCGTCGTCCCTTCGACTATCGGCAGGAGGTCGCGCTGGACTCCCTCGCGGGATACGTCGGGGCCTTGCCCTGACGCCTTATCGGCGATCTTGTCGATCTCGTCGAGGAAGACGATCCCCATCTCCTGCGCCCATTTCAGGCCGAGCTGGATCGCTTTATCTTTATCGATTCTTTCATCGAGCAGTTGTTCTGTCAGGGTCTCGCGCGCGTCCTTCACGCTCATCTTGCGCTTTTCCTCGGTCTCGATCCCGCCCTCGCCGCCGAATAGCGACGAAAAGCTGTTCTCGACATCGTCCATCCCGGGGAACATATCCACCATCGGGAATATCGCCGAGGGTTTCTTTTTTACCTTGATCTCTATAGTGAGCTGGTCGTACTCGCCCAGCGCGATCTTCTTCGCGATATCCGACTTCAGCTTGCGCTTGTCGGAGGGCGGCATCTCGAACTCGTTGATCTCGCCCTGTTCGGTCAGAACGGCCCAGACTGCCTTATGGAGATTTTTCGCCACCTCGGGAAGCACCGACTCGCGGACTTCCTCGCGCATCCGGGATTTGACCTGGTTGACCGAGTTATTGACAAGGCCGCGGATCATGTATTCGACGTCGCGCCCCACATAGCCGCGTTCGGTAAACTTCGTGGCCTCGACTTTGACAAACGGCGCGTCCACAAGCTGAGCCATGCGCCTCGCGATCTCGGTTTTCCCCACCCCGGTCGGCCCGATCATAAGGATGTTCTTCGGTGAGATTTCCTCACGGAGTTCCTCGGGGACGAGCTTCCGCCGCATCCGGTTACGGAGCGCAAGCGCGACTAATTTCTTCGCGCGGTCCTGCCCGATAATATACTGGTCTAAAAGCGCGACCACGTCCTTGGGCTTGAATTTGTCCATGTCGTTCGCGATAAACGAACCGAGGTCTTTATCTAACTGATTTACCATCGTTTACTCCGGGATTTCTTCTACTTGGATATTGGAATTGGTATAAATACAGATTTCCGACGCGATCTTCAGCGACTCGCGGGCGATCTCCGCCGCCGTCATTTTCACCCCGGAACGGATGTACGCAAGGGCGGCCGCGCGGGCGAATTGCCCCCCGGAACCTATCGCCGCTACGTCGTGCTCCGGCTCCAGCACATTGCCGTTGCCCGAGATGACGAGCATGTTCTTTTTATCCGCTACGACAATCAACGCTTCGAGCTGGCGGAGGATTTTATCGGTGCGCCATTCCTTCGCGAGCTGGACGCTTGCGCGCACAAGGTCGCCGGTATGTTCCTCGAGCTTCCCCTCGAACTTTTCGAGAAGCGAGAACGCGTCCGCCGCCGAACCCGCGAAACCCGCCATCACGCTTCCCTTACGGAGGGTGCGTATCTTGTTCGCCGTCTCCTTGATGACCGTTTCGCCGAACGTCACCTGGCCGTCTCCGGCCATCGCGACCCGTCCTTCATGACGTACCGCGATCACGGTCGTCGAACGCCATTTTCCAGAACTCATTTTCCCTCCACGGTATTCCGCGCATGGAAAAGTATACTATTATTTCGCCGTTTCGGCAAGATTCGGTTTATACACTGTCCCCGGTCAATCCCTAACGAAACCTACTCGCTCTTGGAACGGATGATCTCACCAAGCTTCTTCCGGTCGGGCTTCCGCAGGTAAAGCGGGTCGCGGGTCTCACGGTACACATGCAGGTTGTCGGTCAGGGTCGGTTTGCCCTCATGCCTGTAGATCACCCCGAGCGCGAGCTTGCCCCCGGCGACCGCTATTCCGAACGCCTTTTGCCGGTCGGACGGGTCGTGCGAGGAGTCGAGGTAATAGGTGTTCTCCTTGTACCACTGGTAGGTATTGAGCTTGTTGAACGTCACGCACGGGTGCAGAATGTCCACGAGCGCGTATCCCTTGAAGAGAATCGCCTGCCTCAGGATGTCCTTGAGCTGGGCGATATCCGCGCTGTAAGCCCTCGCGATAAACGGCGCGTCCAGAGCGAGCGCCACCGCGATGGGATTGAACGGCTCGTTCGTCACGCCGTTGATCTGCACGGGGGTTTTCATCCCGACAGGAGTTGTCGGCGAGGCCTGGCCTTTAGTCAGGCCGTACACCATGTTGTTATGGACAAAGTGTGCGATATCGGGATTGCGGCGGATCGTATGGATGAAGTGATTGCCGCCCTCGCCGTACATATCGCCGTCGCCGCCTTCCGCGATCACAGTCAGCCCCGGGTTGGACATCTTGATCGCCGTCGCGACGGGTAACGCCCGCCCGTGCAGGCCGTTGAAATAGCTTGCATTCACATACTGGGGTATTTTCGCCGCCTGGCCGATCCCCGACACATAGACAACCTGATTTTGAGGAATATCCAATCCGGCGAGCGTGTCTTTGACCGTCTTGAGGATGGAGAAATTACCGCATCCGGGACACCACGCGATATCGATCCCGGGAAGATCGTAGGGATTCATTTGCCGCCTCCTTTACCGATAATCTCTTCCAGCCGGACCGCGAGATTTTCGGGCGAGAACGGAAACCCGTCGGACTGGAGAATCTTATGATCGAACTCGATCCCGTGATTCCGCCGGAGGAGCGCGCCGAACTGTCCGGCCGCGTTATTCTCGACAAGGATCAGCTTTTTCGCGCGTTCTAGGATGTCGAGCGCCGATGGCGGCAGGGGGCAGACCTGCTTGAAGTGGGCGAACGCGAGCTTCGGCCGGGCGAGCTTTTCGAGGGTCTCGCGGACTATATTCCGCGTCGAGCCCCATCCGACGATCAGCGTCTCGTAGCCGGACGGCCCGATCAGTTCGGGCGGGATTGCGTTCTCGGAGAGCGGGCCGAGCCTCGCGTGCCGTTTCTCCACCATCTTTCGCCTCACTTCCGCGCTCTCGGTAATCCGCCCCTCTTCGTCGTGCTCGTCGCTGTCCGCGCGGACAAACCCGTCACCGTAGCCGGGTATCCCCCTCGGGCTGATTCCGCCGGGAGTCAGCCGGTAACGTTTATAATCCTCGTCCGTCTTCTCAAGATAGGGTTCGGTCATTCCGGTTTTGGGATCGAACGGTTTAATATTATAGTAGGAATCGAGAAAATACTGGTCGGTCAGGATAAACACAGGTATCTGGTACTTATCCGCCGTATCGAACGCCAGCGCCGCGAGACTGTAAGCGTCGGCGAGGCTTCCCGGCGCGTAAATCGCCCGCGCGAAGTCGCCATGCCCGGCAAACATCGCGAGATCGAGGTCGCCCTGCTCGGTGCGGGTGGGAAGGCCTGTCGCGGGTCCCGGACGCTGTCCGATATGGATCACCATCGGGCTTTCGACCATCCCCGCGAGACTCACCCCTTCGCTCATCAGCGCGAATCCGCCCCCGGAAGTGGTGACCATCGCACGCGCCCCGGCGTACCATGCGCCGATTCCCATGTTAATCGCGGCGATTTCATCCTCGGCCTGTTCCACTATCAACGGGAAATCGTTGGAGAGCGACGCGAGCACATGCAGGACAGAACTCCCGGGCGACATCGGGTAGGACGAGACGAAATTGCACCCTCCGGCTAACGCCCCGAGACCGACGGCCTCCGCGCCGGAAACGAGGATTTCGTCGGCGAGCCCGTCCCTGGGTGAAAAGCCGATCCCTACCGTTCCCTCGCCGCGCCATTTCGTCCCGAGTGTGTTTCCGATCTTCGCGGCCTGGAAATTTTTATCGAGGATATCCTCGGACTTCGCGCCGAAGCGCTTACGGATATATTCTTCGAGGGGCGTGGTGCCGATACCGAAAAGCGCCAGAAGCGCCCCCACCGCGATGATATTCGAATAGACCGCGCTCCCCAACGGCTCGGCGAGTTTTTCGAACACAGTATCGACAATGTTGTAACCCTTGCCGATCTTCGAGGCGTCGCCGACTACGAGGGTGTCCTTCCCGATCCGTCCGCTCAGCCGCGTGATGTCCGGATCGAGCGCGACCAATAGATCGATCCTGTCCGTGTACGAGTCTACCCGTGCGGACGACACCCTGATCTCGGTGGAATTGCTCCCCCCCCTGACCCGCGACATATATTCCTTAGTGGCGAATACATGGAATCCCGAGTTTTTCAGGATATGGGTGAGTATGATCTCGACTGTCTGAATCCCCTGACCGGCTTCCCCGGACAAGACGATCGATATCTCGTTATCGACATTGATTCCCGGCATAGCGCATCCTCCGTCAACAATCTCGTTAACGTTATTATAATCCTATTTCTGTGATTGTCAACAAATCCAAAATAACAAAATCGGCGAGTGAAAAATTCTTTATCGCGGACTGTGTAAATTTTTACTTTTTTTGCGCCCTGAATTATAATCATTCAGATTTTAAATCTCTCAGGAGGTATTTATGAAGAAATTGTTAGGTGTGCTAATGGCGTTCGTCCTTTTCGGAGGAGTGATGTCCTGCGGTTTCGGTATGACCAAGCTGAATGACGAAGTGATCGCGAAGTACATCGCGGCCTACTCGATCATGAAGGAAAAGGGCATAGCCGATTCAGGCGAAGGCATGAATGACGCCGCGTTGAACGATGCCGCGAAGGCCGGCGGGTTTAAGGATTATGCCGAGTTCGTGAATGTCCAGATCGCCGTCGGCGCCGCTTTGGCGGTGGTTTCGACGACCGAATATGTCAATCAGATGGATGCTTTAGCTTCACCCGAATACGATGCGTGGCAGGCTATGCTGACCAACCCCGATATTCCCGAAGCCGATAAGGAAAACGCGAAGAAAGAAATCGAGAAGGCTAAGGCTGAATGGGAAAAGAACAAGGCGGCCGCCGAACCCGCGATGGGAATGATGAATATGCTTGTCGACAAAGATTCCGTCGAAGCCGTCAAAAAGCATTATAACGAGCTTCTCGCCGTTATGGGCAATTCCGACGCTGTTCAATAAATTTTTCGGACTTTACTCCCCCGCCTTCGGGCGGGGTTTTCTTTTGCGCGCTTGTTTGCGGGAAATCGGTTTTTCAGTTAGGGCGCTCCTAATACCCGCCGTATCCCGGCGGCCTGTCTACCTTCTACCGAAGGTTGCCCGCCTTCCATCTTCGATAGAAGGTGGACAGGAAGGCAGGCAAGGTAGCCCCATTGGGCGTATTCAATATAATAAAAACCTAATATGTTAAAAATGTTGATAGTTTTTGGAACCGCCCTTATCATATTCACCGTATAACAAGGAGCCGTCCATGCGCAAGGCATATCTATTTATCTTTTTTATTCTTTTTCTCGCGCCGGTCATAAGCTGCCGGAAGAGCACCGCTCCCGGGGTGATTCCGCCGATGCCGAAACCCGCCTTCACCGACGCCGTCCCGATAACGGACAAGCCCTCGCCCGGCGAGCAGATCGTGTTTATCATAGAAAAAGCGAATACCGGTAAGGACAAAGAAGCGGAAGCGTTAGTGATGTATACGATAGAGATGGACGCTGAGGCGATCCTTGTCAAACAGCCCGCCGACTGGCTGGCGAAGGATAAGATCGCTTTCTGGCGGCTTCTGACCAAAAATAAAACAGTGATAAAAACGGAAATTCTCAATGAGAAGATCACGTTGAATTTCTCGATCGTCTGGTTCCGGCTGACATATAAGGACGGGTCGATTAAAGAGATGGAAACAGAATTGCATTTTATGGACGGCAAGTGGTATATGATGGTCGATCAGACGATGCTGAAATAATCATAGAAATGCCCATCTAATAATCGCCCCCTTGTAAACCGGCGGCAAGCCCTCTTTTCTCCCATTGTGTATAAAGGGAAAGGGGGTAAGGGAGCGCCTATTAGGCGTGCATTAGAACAAATCGATACTATCGTTATAGAAGTTATTAGCTTTTACAATCACCCTTACTTTTCCCGTTTGGTAATATACTTCGGGTCGAACGGCACTTCGATCCGGGCGTCCGTCATCCCGTCCTTCGACCCAATCCTGAACAGGTTCGGATCGAGCCCAACGCTCTTCATTAAGATAACGAGAAGCGCGATGCCCATTCCGGCGCCCTCTGCCTCATCGGTCTCTTTCTGGAAAAAAAGCGCTATATCGTCATAAAGCATCGCTTTCTTCAGCTTCATCCTGATCCGGCGCTCTTCCATATCGATGATATCGGTGTTGTTGAGTATCTCGATCCGCAGTCCGCCCTTGTCGTGATAGAGTGTGAACATTACCCACAGGTCTTCATTGCGGAGTTCGGCGTAATACTTATATGCGTCGCGGCTTTCGAGGAGCGCCTTGAACTTCGTCAGCCCCATGACATACTGGCCCATATTGTTCAAATCGAGGCTGTTCTTTTGAAAGAACGCGCGCTTCAGGTTCGCCTTGGTCGCGTTGATCACAAGTTCCTTCACACACCCGTAGACCGCGTCGACAAGTTCCAGCTTGCCGTATTTCTTCAGCACTTCTTCGAGGGAAAAACGGATCAGCCGGTTGATCATATCGTCGTTCTCGTAGAAGATGATCTGGATTTCCTTGTCCCGCTCGATAGATTTTAATATGGTTTCTCTGTCCATTACTCTCTCCCGTCCGCATTATGGGCACTTCAAATAACCACCCCCTCGAAAATCGGGGGCAGGCGATTCCCGGTGGCAAGAAAGTGACCATTGGGCGTATTCTATAAGGCTATAAAACCATTTGTTATAAATGAAAAAAATTTAGAACCATCCTTATTATATATCTTTACGTTAAAATTGTCTATCCCTTTTTTGTTTGAATTACGCGGACGCGAACTTCGGATAACAGGTGTATTCTTGCGTTTTTTCCTTTTCCCGGTTAAATTACCTTATCTCAGGAGGCTGCAATGAAAAACATCCTGCTTCTCGCGCTCATTCTGTTCCTTACCCCGGCGATGCTTTTCCCGAAGGAGCCGCCGGAGGTCAAGATCATCCGCGAGTGGTACCATAAGGTACAGAAGATGATCGAGGCGAAGGACGGCATTATCGTATCCGAATGGAACGCTAACAAAACGGGCGCGGATTTCCCGATGATCGGGACGATGATGGGAAAGGCGATGTTCTACTGGAGCGCCGAAGTGAAGGACGGCACTATCGCCACCGCGCTTTATAAAATCACGGTCGAGAAGAATATGGGCGATTATAAGGGTTACCAGGAGTTTCTCTACGACACCGGCGGGAACATCCTCTTCATCATGGACCGTTGGCGGAACGGCGGGGATCTCCAGGACTACCGCATCTACTTTAAGAACGGCAAACCCTTCTATGTCACCCAGACCTACGAAAAGACCCAGAAGGTCTATGAGTACTTCGCGGTCCCCGAGGTTTACGCCCCGGAGTTTTCGATGACCCTCGGCGACGCGAATAATCTCAAGGAATTCTTCCTCGTCCGTCCGTTCTAACCTCGCCCCATGTTACCTTGATTTTTTCCGTCCCGCCCGTTAGAATATTGCGGTCACTTTTAAATACACATATTGAAGGAAGTGACCACCGGGCGTTTTATCACTCATTCTCTTTGATTTATCAGAAAAATCGAGGTTTTTAGAACTGCCCTTGCTTCATGAAATCAACCGGAGGCAACCATGGGCTTCTCCTGCGGAATAGTCGGACTTCCCAACGTGGGCAAGTCGACCCTGTTTAACGCATTGACCAAGGCGAATGTCGCGAGTTCGAATTACCCGTTCTGTACCATAGATCCAAATGTCGGTATAGTGAACGTGCCGGATATCCGTCTGACGACCCTCGCCGAGATGTCGAAGAGCCGTTCGGTAGTCCCGACCACGGTGCAGTTTGTCGATATCGCCGGGCTTGTCGCGGGGGCGAGCAAGGGCGAAGGTCTCGGCAACCAATTCCTCTCGCACATCCGGAGCGTGGACGCGATCGTGCAGGTCGTCCGCCTCTTCGAGGAGCAGGACGTCACTCATATCGGGAAAGTCGATCCGGTGCGCGACCTCGAGATTATCAATACCGAACTCATCCTGAAAGATATGGAGATACTCGAGAACACGATGGATAAACGGGCGAAGCTCGCTAAAAGCGGCAACAAGGAAGCCCAGATCGAGGTCGATATCCTCACGAAGGTGATCGATTCCCTCAATAACGAAATCCTCGTCCGCAATATCCCGCTCGACGAGAAGGAAAGGGCGTTCATCCGGCAGTTCGAGCTCCTGACAGATAAGGCGCTGCTGATCTGCGCCAATGTCGGCGAGAGCGAGGTCACGTCCTATGAGAAGAACCCGCTCTATGTCAAACTCGCCGAGAAGGCGAAATCGCTCGACGCGGATATCCTCGCGCTCTCAGCGAGGATCGAGCAGGAGATCACCGAACTCGACGCGTCCGACGCCAAAGACTACCTCAAAGACCTCGGCCTCGAACAAAGCGGCCTCGAGCGCCTGATTATGGAAGGGTACAAGCTCCTCGGGCTCGTCACCTACTTCACGACCGGTGAAAAGGAGTCGCGGGCATGGACGATCACGACCGGGACGAAGGCTCCCGCCGCCGCCGGGAAAATCCATTCCGACATGGAACGCGGGTTTATCCGCGCCGACGTCGTCTCCTACGAAGACTTTACCGGAAACGGCGGATGGGCCGGGGTGAAGGATAAGGGAATGCTCCGTAAAGAAGGCAAGGAGTACGTCGTCAAGGACGGCGATATCATGCTTTTTTATTTTAACGTCTAGGCCTTTTCTTTTCCGCCGAACTGTGATATACTGTTGTGTCAGGGTATCGTTTGGAGGGAAAAATGAGAAAAACCTTCATCAAAACCTGCACTCTATTATCGGTCTTTTTTGTGGTGTCTTGTAATTTTACACTTCCACCCAACGTCTATGAAAAGCTTAATACCAACTCCGGGCAACCGGGTACCCCCGGTGATAATACTTCTCCTGGACTAACCGTCACCTATCCCACTAACGGTCAGGAAGTGGGGGAGTTTTATACCTTGCAGGGTACGGTCTCCGACAGCGAGTCCGGTGTAAAAACGGTTTATGTCAAATTAGACAATGGAAGCTATTACTCAGTTCCAATACTGCTTGGGAACTGGAGCGCTAACTTCTCTCTATCTATTTATGGCCTGCATACGAATTTTGCATACGCCGTAGATAACGCGAACAACTCGAGCGCGGTAGCGGCAGTCTGGGTAGTGCGGGGATCGGTACCATCGGTGATTATTTCCTCTCCGGCGAACGGAAGTTCTACAAATATCTCGAGTATTACCGTCTCGGGAATTTCTTCCATCGACGCGCCCAACACAATCTTAAAAGTACAGGTACAAATTAATGGCGGAGCGTGGACCGACGCTTCCGGCACGATTAACTGGACAATGGATGTTTTCCTTTCCGAAGGCGCGAACACGCTGAAAGTCCGAGCGATTGGGGATAATAATAAAACGAACGAATCTGCGGCGGTTTCCATAACGTTCGCACCTTCCATTCCTTCGGTCAGTATTACCTCTCTGGCGGACGGAAGCTCTACAAATATCTCGAGTATTACCGTCTCGGGGATTTCATCCATCGACGCGCCCAACACAATCTCAAAAGTACAGGTACAACTAAATGGCGGAGCGTGGACCGACGCTTCCGGCACGATTAACTGGATAATGGATGTTTTCCTTTCCGAAGGCGCGAACACGCTGAAAGCCAGAGCGATTGGAGATAATAACAAAACGAACGAATCGGCGGCGATTTCCGTAACATATATAAATCCAATTCCTTCGGTCAGTATTACCTCTCCGGCGAACGGAAGCTCAACCACGAACTTCAATATCACTGTATCGGGAACTGCGTCCATCGACACGCCTTACAGTGTAACGAAGGTGCAGGTACAGCTGAACGGCGGGGCATGGATTGACGCGGCAGGAACAACAATCTGGTCGAAGGCGGCCACACTGATAAAGGGTGCAAACACATTGAAAGCCCGCGCGATAGGCAATAATAATAAAACGAACGAATCAACCACGATTTCAATTACTAATAAATATCCCGATATGTTAGTCGCATACGACGGCGAGGCAAGCGATGCGCTCGGGTATAGCGTGGCGGTATCGGCGGACGGGAATACGATTGCCGCGGGCGCTTACGATGATGACGAAATGGGCACCGATTCCGGTTTGGTCTATCGCTTCCAATGGAACGGGTCAATGTGGTTGACGAATAAGTTAGTGGCGTATGACGGCGCGGCGAGCAATTATTTCGGTAATAGCGTCGCGGTATCGGCGGACGGGAATACGATTGTCGCGGGCGCTCCCTTTGCCACTATCGGGACGAACTCCGCTCAGGGTTCGGTCTATCGCTTCCAGTGGAACGGCTCGGCATGGATAGAGGATAAATTCATTGCGTACGACGGCGCGCCGAACGACAGGTTCGGTTGGAGCGTGGCGGTATCGGCGGACGGGAATACGATCGTCGCGGGCGCTTACTTTGATGACGACAAGGGCGGCGCATCCGGTTCGGTCTATTGCTTCAAATGGAACGGTTCAATGTGGTTGACGAACAAGTTTGTGCCGCACGACGGCCTGGCATGGGATCAGTTCGGTTGGAGCGTGGCGGTATCGGCGGACGGGAACATTATTGCCGCGGGCGCTTTCGGCGATGATGACAAGGGCACTGATTCCGGTTCGGTCTATCGTCTTTATTGGAACGGTTCAATGTGGTTGACGAATAAGTTTGTGGCGTTCGACGGCGCGGGATGGGATAATTTCGGTATTAGCGTGGCGATATCGGCGGACGGCAGCACGATAGCCGCAGGCGCTAACTATGATGACGACAAGGGCACTGATTCCGGTTCGATCTATCGTTTTTATTGGAACGGTTCAATGTGGTTGACGAATAAGTTTGTGGCGTTCGACGGTGCGGGATGGGATTATTTCGGTGTTAGCGTGGCGGTATCCGCGGACGGCAGCACGATAGCCGCAGGCGCTAACTATGATGACGACAAGGGCGGCGCATCCGGCTCGGTCTATCGTTTTTATTGGAACGGGTCGGCGTGGGCGACGAATAAAATAGTAGCGTACAACGGCGCGGCAAGCGATGAGTTCGGTTATAGCTTATCAATCTCGGCGGACGGGAATACGATTGCCGCGGGCGCTTACTTAGATGACGACAAGGGCGCCGATTCCGGTTCGGTCTATCGATATAAGTGGTAAGGAAGCGAAAATTGACCTTGGAAAAATAGCAATAGATACTTAAAAAAGATTTTTATCATCGGATAATGGGACGGAAAAAGCCGTCCCATTTTTCACGTTCATACTATCCCCCATGTTATTGACAAACCGCCCGTTTTCCATTAACATTTCTACAAACCCATTTCGGGAGAGATGTATGAAAAAATCAGCGTGGTTTTTCCTTTTATTCTTTTTATCCATCGGACTGTTCTTCGCTCAGGCGGCAAGCGCGCCGGTGAACGGTGCGAAGCAGGTGCTGAAGGCCGTAATCGACGAAGCGATCACACCGGTCACCGAGAAGTATATAATCCGCGCGCTCAAAGAAGCGAAAGAAAAAAATATCGGCATTGTGCTTTTTACTCTCGATACGCCGGGCGGCCTCTTGGACACCACCCGCAACATCGTGAAAGCGCTCCTTTCCGCCGATGACGATAAAATCGACACAATTGTCTATATCTACCCACAGGGCTCGCACGCCGGATCGGCCGGAGTGTTCATTACCCTCGCCGCGAAGATCGCCGCGATTTCCCCCGGGTGCAATATCGGGGCGGCGCATCCGGTCATGATGCAGGAAGGGAGCGGCGGCGATAAGGAATCCGACGAAAACATGAAGACCTTACTGAAAAAGGTCGAGAACGACACGGTCGCGTTCATCCAGTCGATCTGCGAGAAACGCGGCAAAAACGCCGAATGGGCGGCTCTCGCTGTCAAAGAAAGTGTTTCGATAACCGCCGACGAAGCGCTCGAAAAGAACGTGGTGGACTATATCGCCGGCGACGAGCACGATCTCCTCAAACAAGTCTACGGGCAGGACATAGTGTTCGACATCATCCCTCTCGAGAAGTCGTGGGGTGAAATCCTGCTGTCGATCCTCGCCAATCCGAACCTTGCCTATATCTTCCTTTCGCTCGGCATGCTCGGCATCTTCATCGAAATCCTGCACCCCGGGGTAATCTTCCCCGGCTCGCTGGGGGCGATACTGCTCATCATCGGCCTTTATTCCAACTCGGTCATCCCGATCAATTTCGCCGGACTCGCGTTCATGGCGTTAGCGTTTATCCTGCTGATATTGGAGGTTTTTATCACATCCTACGGATTGTTATCTATCGGGGCGTTAGCCTCGTTCGTCATCGGTTCCGCGATGATCTTCGACACCGATCTTCCTTTCCTGAGAGTGTCGCTTTGGATTATCGGCGGGATCGCGTTGTCGTTCGCCGCGATTATCGTGCTCGCGGTGATCTATGTCTTCCCGGCTCTCCGCTCGAAGACCGTCTCGGGGCAAGAAGGGATGAAGGGTGAGACCGGTAAGGCACTCGCGGACTTCGTCTCCGGTAAGGGGAAAGTGTTCCTGCACGGGGAAATCTGGGCGGCGTTCACCGACGATAAGATTCTCAAGGACGACGAGGTGACTGTCGAGCGGCTTGACGGACTGAAGGTCTATATCAAGAAGAAATAAAAAAAGGGGCTTTTCCAAAAGGATACTTTAGAGAACCTTTGTCATTGCGAACGAATTTGAAGAATTCGTGAAGCAATCTGTTTTGTTAACTGATAAATAGTTACACGGACTGCTTCGGCGCGTTGCGGCTCGCCTGTCTACCTTCGTAGAAGGCAGGCAGTGACAGACTTTTCTGCAATTTGAATTCTTTTGAGACAGCCCCTTTCTATCATGCTAAATCACAGGTATATCCTTTTTCTACGCCGCGGCGTATTTCCCGCGTTTCGACGGATTCTTCCGTCTATCTGTATAGTTCCCGTCCAGCGGAATTTCGATCCGCGCGACCGTGTTGCCCTCGATCACCCCGATCCTGAAGAGCGACGGATCGATCTCGAGCTGACGCAGGAGCTGGACGATCATGATGAGGCCCAGCGACGCGCCTTCGCCAGCGCCGTCCTCGTCCTCGTAGTATAACGCCAATTCGGAACAATCGCCGGACATCGCCGTGCGGAGCGCCTTACGGATACGCTCCTCCTCATCGGCCAGTAACGGGTTGGGATTGGTCACCGAGATCACGATGCCCTTTCCGTCATCCTCAAACTGGACGACGACGTCGTGATCGTGTTTAATAAGTTTATTCCGGATGTAGGCGAAGTATTCCTCGCGCATAATTTTCTTTACTTTCGTTTTCGCGATCTCGTAGATTTCCTTGTCCTGCTCGCTGATCTTCGCTTCGATAAAAAAGGTCTTCTTGATATTCGATTTGGACGCGTTGACCATCAGCTCCTTCACACAGGAGTAGATGACGTCGTTCCAGTCCCCCTTGTTCCTCAGCGTAAAAAAGTTCCCGATCTCCCTCCGGACAGAATCCTCCACCCTGTTATCGAGGGTGTAAAACCTGATCGACGTCCTGTCCGCATCCTTCAATATCCGGGGATTTTCCATTTCGCTTTCCTCCAACAGGAACCGTTCGGACGGCCCCTCAATAGTATTTCGGAAATAAACGGGAAACCATGAGTGCTTTTTGCATATTGTAGGATTGTTTTATTCCGGAATAAAAAACCCGCCTTCGGACGAAGGCGGGCGATATAAAACTTGTTTACTTTACTTTAAGCTGTCAAGCATGCTCTTACCTTTACCGCCGGGGCCGGGCTTTTTGTTGTCGGTAGGAGCGGGCTCGGTATCGCTCTTCTTCGAGTCCTGTTTCTTCTTCTCGAGGAGCTTTCCGGCTTCGTCGTTTTCGATATCTTCCTGAATCGTGCTGGTCTTATCGCCGACCTTTTCGCCGATCACTTTCTTTCCGTCTTTGCCCATTCCGCCGCTATTGGTCCCGACTTTATCCATGAGCTTTTCGACTTCCTGGTTCTTGATATCCTCTTCGATAGTGGTAGCGTTGGGGCCGACCTTATCGCCGGTCTTGCCCATTCCCACATCCTTGCCGAGTTCTTCGAGAGCGTCTTTATCGGCCTTGGACGGCCCGTTGACCTTTTTCAGTTTCTCGGGCTTGTTGATCTCGGAGAATTCGGTATCGAGGACTTCCTGATCGGCAGGGGTCTTCTCGACTTCGTATTCCTCACGGACATCTTCGACCGCTTTCAATACTTCTTCGTCGTTCTTCGCTTCTTTGATCGCCGTATTGAGCGCGACTTCCATCTTCTGGGAATCGGCCTTATTCATCTTAGCTTGTTCCATCGAGCTGACAGGAACCTGAAGCTTGGCTTCGATCTGCGCCTTCAAGGCGGGATCGGCGACCGTGATCTCGATGTTTTCGACCATATTGACCGTGCCGTCCTTTACCGCTACGACCGAACCGTCATCGTCGACACTGACGACAAATTCCGTCCCGCGGACAAGAGCGACCGAGCTTTCGGACTCGACCTTGAATGTCTCTTTCTCGTTCAGCTTATTGATGACATTGATAGCGACCTTACCCTTGTTGACACCGATACTCTCGACGCCGCCGGAAAGCTTCTTCAGCACGATTTCCGTATCGTAGGACACACGGAAGATACCGCGGTCGGGCATAATGATATCGACATAGGACTTAGCGCCGGTTTTTACGATATCGTTCTCGGAAAGCATCATATCGGATTCGGCGGCCATCCAATCTTTCCCGTCGTTATGGGAGACCTTGACATCGCCGGAAAATGATTCGATTACATACTGCACGGGCCCGGTCTTCACAGTGCCCTGATCGCCGCATCCGCTGTATAAAAGTATGCCGGCGGATATCATGATGAATAAGGACAAAACACTTTTTCTCATATAATCCTCCTGATTGGAACTCATATCAATATATATCATTTTATTAAAAATCACAAGAAAAAACGTTTTGATTATCAGGCGCTTCCATTTGCTCTACTGTTAGTTATCTATATATTACGAATAAAACGTCCAATGGTCACTTCCTTGGCCAGATATTTAAAAGTGACTTGTAATAAGACTTGTATTTTCATACCGGAACAATTATAATTTACGGTCGCTGTTTCGAACTGCGATAAACGCGATCGGGCTCGGCCGGATATCTATATAGCCTGCCTGAATTACGTTATTTACTCTCACGGCATTCATTTTCAAAGGAGCGATTTATGAGCAAGAACCTTCTTCTCGAACTCGGGGTAGAAGAAATCCCGCACGGGATCCTCACCGACACCATCCGGCAACTGAAAGAGATCACTATCGAGAAACTGAAGGGCGCGGGGATCGAGTTCGGTAAGATATTCGTCTACGGTACGCCCCGCCGTCTCGCCGTCCAGCTTACCGATGTCGAAGAATTGACCGCATCACGCTCTGTTGAAAAAAAAGGCCCCGATTGGAATAACGCGTTCGATAAGGACGGCAAGCCTACGAAAGCCCTCGAAGGCTTTCTCGCTGGGAATAAGGCCAAGCTCGGCGAGATCGAAAAGCGCGACCTGAAGGGGAGTTTCTACGTCTTCCTCACAAAAAACGAAGGCGGTGAAATGACCGAGTCCCTTCTACCGAAACTCCTGAAGGGCGTCATCCTTTCCCTCTCTTTCCCCAAGGCCATGCGGTGGGCGAATTTCCAGACCGCTTTCGTCCGCCCAATCCGCTGGATAGTCTGCCTGTTCAATAAGGACATCATCGATTTCAGTATAGAGAATATCCGTTCGGGAAACACATCCTACGGCCACCGGCTCCTGCATAACGAGGGATTCACGATCAACAACGCGCTCGACTATAAGCAGGCGCTCAAGGAACAGAACGTGTTCGCTGATAACGACCAGCGTAAGGAAATGATCCTCGATATGATCGAGAAGACCGCCGAGCGCCTGAACACAAAGCCCGTGCTGACAAACGAGCTCGTCGATACGCTTGTGAACCTGACCGAGTATCCCCAGATAGCGGTCGGCAAGTTCGAGGAGGAATTCCTCTCGTTACCGCCGGAAGTCCTGATCTCGGAAATGATCGACCACCAGATGTTCGTCCCGCTGAGAGACGTGGACGGCGACCTCGTGAACAACTTCATCATCACGGCGAATATCAAACCGAACAATAATGTCATAGAAGGGAACGAACGGGTCATCCGCGCGCGTTTCAAGGACGGAAAATTCTTCTGGGAAGAAGACCGCAAGCGCAAGTTCGATGAGTATGTCGACGGGCTGAAGAACGTCACGTTCGCGAAAGGTCTCGGCAGTCTTTACCAGAAGGCCGAACGGATGCAGAGGCTTGTCACCTATATCGCGCCGAAGATCGGATATCAAGATTCAACCGAGAACGCCCTCCGCGCGGCATACCTCTGTAAGGCCGACCTCGTCACCAGCATGGTCAACGAGTTCGACGAGCTCCAGGGTACGATGGGGTATTACTACGCCCTCAATTCCGGCGAAAAGAAAGAGGTAGCCGTATCGGTCAGGGAGCATTACCTGCCGAAATTTTCCGGCGACAGTCTACCGTCGTTGAAGGAAGGCATCCTCGTCTCGCTCGCCGACCGCATCGATAACTTGTTCGCGCTCTACGCCCAGGGGCGTTATGTCACCGGCTCGAAGGACCCCTACGCTCTCCGCCGTCAGACCCTCGGTATCATCCGAATCCTGATCGAAAAAGAGATCCATCTCGATTGGGGCAAACTGTTCGAGGAAATCCTTCCGCTCTACCACGAGTTCCTCGCGGTGGACAAGTCCGATTTCAAGAAAGAGCTGTTGTCGTTCATCACCACGCGTATCAAAACCGTTTTCAAGGAATACGAGTTCGCCTACGACGAGATCGAGGCCGGTATCCTGAACGACGTATCGGATATCTACGACTCCTACCTGCGTATCAAGGCGATCCACGAAGCCCGCAAGACCGAGGACTTTACGAACCTCGCGGTAGCGTTCAAACGGGTGAAGAACATCATCCGCGGTCATAAGAATATCGGGGTGAAGGACGGCCTGCTGAAAGAAGAGGCCGAGAAAATTCTTTTCGAGGCGTACTCGAAGAGCGAAAAGGTATTCACGGATACGCTCAATAAAAAGGACTATAAGAATTCAGTCATGATACTGACCAGTTTCCGCGAGCCGGTCGACCGTTTCTTCGACGACGTCCTCGTGATGGATAAGGACGAGGCACTGAAAGACAACAGGATCGCGCTCCTCGGCGGGATCGACGGCCTATTTATGCAGTTCATCGATTTTGAAAAGCTCGTGGTGGAGTAGAAAATGATAAAAAAAATCAAGATTAAGAACTTCAAGCGATTTGAAAAAACCGAGTTCGACCTTGATTCTGTCGTTGTTTTCGTCGGTCCGAATAATTACGGCAAAACCACGGCGTTACAGGCGATTTATTTATGGGAACTGGGACTTAATTCATGGAAGAGTCACTTGGCTACAAAACCAAATTCAAAAAGAACAACCGGATTAACCATAAACAGGAAAAATATCTTAGCAATTCCTAACAGCCATGCGATACAGCTTTGGAAATCATATAATGTTAGAAAAGGAATTGATAAAGGAAAAACTGAGAATATAAATATTGAAATTATTGCTGATGGAGAAACAAATAATCAAAAATGGACTATTGGATTTGAATTTATCTATGGTAATCAGGAATCAATTTATTGCCGAATTTTAAGTGATGATGATACTCTTACTGGAAAAAAGCTTTATCAACATTTATCTATCATAAATGAAAAAGTCGGGTATTTACCCCCCATGTCGGGTCTTTCCTCCACCGAAGATAAACTTGAAATGGGATCTATAAATGCAAGAATTGGGGAGGGACAGACCGCGCAAGTACTAAGAAACCTATGCTGGAATTTATACAGCGATTCTGATACACATAAAAATGATAAATGGCAAAAGTTAAAAGAATTGATGGAAGATTTATTTTTAATTGAATTACAAGCACCTACATATAATTCTATTAACGGACAAATTGATTTAACATATAAAGAAAATAAAAAAGAACTAAATATTTTAAACTCTGGTCGTGGACTTCTTCAAGTTTTATTGATTTTCTCTTATATTTACACACACGACAGTACTATTCTTCTAATAGATGAACCCGATGCACATTTGGAAGTCTTAAGACAAAGAGAAATCTATAATAGATTAACCCATGAAATAAAAAAATCAAACTTTCAAATAATTATTGCATCTCATTCTGAGGTAATTATTAATGAAGCGTTTTCAAATGATTTGATTTATACTTTTTTAATTAATAAACAGCTGTTACTAAACGAAGGAAATAAAAAACATTTGATTTCATCTTTATCAAAGTATGGAATGGAGCAATATTTTCTAGCAAATCAAAATAGATGGATTCTTTATTTGGAAGGTGATACTGATCTGAAAATTTTACGTGAATTTGCAAAATTGAAAAAAACTGAGTCACTACCCTATTTAAATAAACCTTTTGTGTATTTTTTACACAATGATCAGATTAATGAAGCACTAAAGCATTTTTCAGCGATGAAAAATGCACAAAATGATTTGTTAGGAGTTTTACTTACTGATAAAACAAAACAATTACCCCCGACAGATATTTCTGATTTTATTACATTGTCGTGGAACAGACGGGAAATTGAAAACTATATTCCCATTCCTTATACTTTAACTAGGTATCTAGAAAATTTAAATTTTTCAGGTTTGTTCTTCCAACAAAACATACCTCTCTTGAACGAAATCATCAATAAAAGAATACCACCAGTTGCATTGGAAAATCCTACAGATTCTTGGTGGAATGATACAAAAATGACAGATGATTTCTTAGATAAAATTTTCGAGACCTACCTGTTACAAACTAATCAAAGTTCGTCAATTATGAATAAATCAAAATATTATTTACTACTTCAATATGCCAAACCTGAAGAAATCGACCCCGAGGTTACTGAAAAGCTCGATGCAATCTACGAAGTAGCCAGACGAGCCGAAGCAATTATTCAATCGGAGGAATAACCTATGTCCATAGAAATCCTGATCGCCGTCACAGCAGCGGCATACCTTTTCGGCTCGATCCCGTTCGGCCTTATCTACTCGAAGATGCGCGGCGTGGATATCCGCAAGGTCGGCTCCGGGAATATCGGCGCGACCAATGTCGGACGTCAGTTCGGATTTTGGGGCGGATTCGTCCCGATCTTCATCCTCGACTGTCTCAAGGGTGCGATCCCGGTGCTGATAGTCCGCCTGATCGGAACTGTGGCCGCCGACCTCGATCTCAGCATGATGATCGTGGGGATGGCGTCGATCCTCGGGCATCTCTTCCCGGTTTATGTCAAGTTCAAGGGGGGTAAGGGTGTCGCCACGGCGGCCGGGGTATTCCTCGTAATCGCCCCGATACCATGCGCGATCGCGATTGGCGTGTTCCTCCTGCTTTATCTCATCACGAAGGTGGTCGCAATCGGCTCGATAGTCGCGGCAATCGCGCTACCCATCACTATCGTCATCCTTGAACCGCACCGGACTGTCGTCATGGTAGTTACAATCGCGGCGGCGCTCCTCATCATTGTCATGCACCGGAGCAATATCGCGAAACTGATCAGCGGAAAGAAAGACGGCGATAAGTCTGCCGAAAAAACGGAAGAAAAAAAAGAATAACTTTTCCCGCCCGCCGGTCTCGTCATTTTTCTGTTTATTCCGATAGGAATAAAGAGAAAGAAAAGGGAGACTTGCATGGTACTTCCCGACTACACGGAATTATCAAACTTTACCACGCGGAAAGACGGTAAGAAGCTCGCTATCGACCTGACGGTGTGCCTCGTGATCAATAAGCTGTCCGATCCGGTCGATACGATCAATTCCATCTATAACTTTACCACCCAGACGGTTTTCAAAACGGAAGTCCTGCTGATCAATGTCGATAAAGAGGGCTATAAGTACGACAGGCTTCTCGCGAGCTTTCCCGCGCTCAGGATTCTCCTACCTAAGGAAAAACTCGACCTTTCTCAAGTCATCACCCTCGGAATACGCGAGAGTCTTTCCCGTTTCGTCCTAATGATCGACGAAGACTTCAAAATCAAATCGATCGATATGGAAATCCTTCAAACCTACTTCTCGCAGAACAGTACGGGTCTTCTGATACCGGAGATACTCAACCAGTACGAGGAACCGGTACCGAATATAGTGAAGGCGTCGCTGAAGAACGGTTTCCTCGACACAATCTCTATCGATAAAAAGGGCACTGCGCTTTCGTCGTTCTACCCGAAATACCCGTGCTTCATCATTAACCGCGACATGTTCCTCTCCACAGCAATGGAACTTTCGGACTACCGCGATCCCCGTTTCTGTCTCGCGGAATTGGGCCTCTCGATCTGGCGGCAGAGCTATCTGATCCTGCAGGTGACGGATTTCAAGGTGCGGCTCCTCGGCGCGCCCAAGCCCGATATCCAATTCGATTCGAACGACGCGGACTATATCCGTTTCAACTATTCCCAGTTCTCAGATAAAAGTATCACACGCGGAAGAGGCAGGACGATCTTTTTTATCATCCTCAAATGGATTTTTACTTTCCGTTTCGGCAAGATCGGTCAACTGATGAAGGCGATCCGCGAAGTCCGCGCGAACACGGCCTCGAATAAGCAGGTCGCGGTGGACGATATGACGGTGTTCCGCACAGTGAACAGAGACCTGGATTAGGCAAGGAGGATTTATGAAATACGCCATAGACGCGGTACTACAGGTACGCATGGATTCGTCGAGGCTTCCCGGAAAGGCCGCTCTGCCGATCCTCGGGAAACCGTTAGTGGCGCATATCATCGAACGGCTGACACTTTCGGAATACATCCGGCACATCATTATCGCGACGACCGAAGAATCGCTTTCCCCGCTCAGGAGCATCCTCGCCGATTACGATTTCGTCAAATACTTCGCGGGAAGCAAGGATAATGTCCTCGACCGTTTTCATAAGGCGGCGAAAAAGTACGATTCGGACTTTGTCGTCCGTGTTACCGGCGATAACCCGTTAACAGACCCCGATTTCCTCGACAAGGCCGTGGAAATGCACCTCGACGCGGAGGCCGACCTGACCCATTACCTCGGGATACCGCTCGGGACGGGGGTCGAGGTGATTTCCGCAGACTCGCTCGCTATGGCATACCGTTCGGCCTCGCAGATCTACGATCTCGAACATGTCACGCCCTATCTGTACAAGAACCGTCAGTTCTTTAAGGTGCTCGAACCGGTATCGACCGGAATTTACTACGAGCCGAACGCCCGTGTGACAGTGGACACCCAGCAGGACTATTATCATGTGAACGGCTTGTTCGAGTTTTTCGCCCCGAAGCCGTATATCAGTATGGAAGACATCGTTCATTACTGCCGGATGACACGCGCCGTGCCAGCGGAATTGGGCCGCCAGTCTCTTGCCGTCTGAGACGGCGAGTGAGGCCGCATCCTGCCGCATGCTTCCGGGACATAAACCCCTCGCTGGAGTTTTCCGTGTCTGCTTGAAACAGGCCGGACAACCCCGCATTAAACTGATGGAACCTATCACTCGTCAGGAATTGGAAATATCTACATGAATACTTTTCGAATCCCGCAGTAAATACTTCTTAGAAGCGGAATTAGTCCGTTTTTCACCTTGACTTTTCGGATTTTTGAGTTATAGTATATATAGGGTTGTATCTCATCTTATCCGCTCTTCCTCAAAATTTTTCCGGAGGTTTTTTTATGAAGCAATTGTCGATTCTCGGAATCATATTTTCCGTCGTGCTATCTGCGTGCGGCGGGCCCGTACCTGTCGATCCGGGCACCACGAACGCCATCCCGACTGTCCCGGTCACAATCTATTTTTTGAACGGTTATAATATGGCGTCGCCGAATATGTGGTTCTGGAAAACGGGAGCCGCCGGATCGCAGGTCACTAATTCCGGAACGACCAATATCGGGGGGTATACGTTTTTGATCTTTAAGACGATCGCCGCGCAGAGTTCCACATACGGTCTCCAGTTCAGGAGCGGCACGAGCTACGAAAAGGCTCTCTACGGCTTTCCCGCCGATAGAACGCTTCCGGTCGGCACGGCGGCGATTGAGAAATTCGCCATCTCTTATAACCGCCAGCTCTGGGACTCATCTTTGGTGACAAAGCTTTCCAATCCCGATAGTATGGCTAAAGTGACCAACATGCTCGGCGCGAATATCGACACCGACGGCACGACGGTCTATTTCTCTATATTCGCCCCGAATTTTACTTCCGCCAAGGTAGCCGGTGATTTTACTGTTCCTGATTGGGGGGACGGTGCGAAGAACATGTATCTCACCCCCGATGGTAAGTACTGGTGGCTGAAGACTAATATCGCCAGTCCTAACGGGAAACAGTACAAATTCATCCTCGGTGCAAGCACATGGACATGCGACCCCTACGCGAAAGCAAACATGTACTCATCGGGGAACAGCCTGATCATCGCTACAAACTATGCATGGACGGATTCCGGGTATGTCCGCCCCACCCGCACCGAACTTGTGATTTATGAGATGCATGTCAAGGACTTCACTTCCGACGCATCGAGCGGAGTGACGGCGGGTAACAAGGGTAAGTATCTGGGTATCCTCGAAAAACTTACCTACCTGACCAATCTCGGGATCAATGCGGTGGAATTGATGCCGATCTCGGAATTCCCCGATGCCGGGTATAGCTGGGGCTACAATAACTCTCTCTATTTCGCTCCCGAATCGGGATACGCATCGGCAAACACCGGGGCACAGGTCACCGAATTTAAACAACTTGTCGACGAGCTTCATAACGCCGGAATCGCGGTGATCCTCGATGTGGTCTATAATCACACCGCAAGCAGCGATAATCATCTTTGGACAGTCGATGATGTCTATTACTTCGATTACAATAACGACGGTGACCCGAATAACGACTCGACCGCATGGGGAAATAAACTGGCCACATGGCGGCCGTTAGTGAAAAAGCTCATGTACGATAACATGAAATATTTCATGGATGTGTTTCATGTCGACGGCTTCCGTCTTGATTCGACCGAAAATATGGATATCGACGCAACACTTGCGGTCGTGAAAGCTCTTGTTGACAATGGGTACGGCGATAGGTATTATATTTTCGAAGAATTCAGCGGTTCGCATAATTCCTCGATTCAGGCGTTTAACTTGAGCTACGGCGATTATGTCGCGTCATGGGGCAACGGCTTCCGCAACGGTGTCTGGGAGGCTCTCTTCAATTCGGCTCCCGGATATCTTGGAGACCTTTCATACCATTGCAATAATGGAGGCTGGAAGAAGGGTACACATATCATCAACTACACCAGTTCGCACGACGAGGGTACTCTCGCGGGACGCTGGTCTTCTACAAAAGTAAAAATCAAGCTCGCTTATGCGCATATGATGACAGCGATGGGGACACCGATGTTCTGGATGGGTGACGAGTTTATGCGACTGCACTACGGAAACTATATCGCGAACAATACCGACGAAGCGAATAATAAGATGATCTGGGATCTCGCGGTTACGAACGCCGATCTGGTCGATTTCGCATCCGAGCTGATCAAGCTCCGCAAGAATAATCCGGTGCTCAATCAAAACGCGACAAATCCCACTGGATTCGACTGGGTAGTCTCGTCATGGGCGAACGGCTCAATCGGATACAGGTATTACAGTGTTTCCGGCGCGCGCGACTTCATCGTTCTCGTAAACTTTTATTCGTCCGCGCAAACCTACTCGATCACTAAAGCCGGAACGTGGTACGTGATGTGTAACGGAACCGCCGCTTCAGGCGAGGTTCCCGGTTTGAGTTCGGTTGTCTTCCCCGGTGCCGCGACGAATATAATCGTCCCGGCGGGAACCGCTTATATTTATATGAGCTCGACAGTCAACCCGTAAATAACATTTACCCAATCTACCCCGTATATCCGGCAAATCCGAGTATGCGGGGTTTTGTTTTGCCCGGCATTCCTTTACATTTTTCCCTATCCGTATTATAATCTCCCCGGCCGTTTTAATAAACCGCCTTTTTAAGGCGGCAAGGAAGCGCCCATGGGGCGGATTATTAGTATTCACTAAACTGTTGTTGGTAAACAAATAGTTTAAGGAATCGCCCTCATTCATGTTTACGGAGGACTCTTATGGGCATGACAATGTCGGAAAAAATCCTCGCCGCGCACGCGGGAAAGGATTTTGTGGAACCCGGTGAGATCATCGACGTCAAGGTCGATTTCTGTCTCGGTAACGATGTGACCGCGCCGATCTCGATTCAGAACATCCGCAAGTTAGGCGCGAAAAAGGTCTGGGATGCAGAACGAATCGCGCTCGTGCCCGACCATTTTACCCCCAACAAAGATATTAAAAGCGCGGAGCAGGTGAAAATCCTCCGCGATTTCGCTAAAGAATACGGGATCAAGTACTTTTTCGAGATGGGCCGTGTGGGCGTGGAACATGTCCTGCTTCCCGAACTGGGCCTCACTTTGCCCGGCGATGTGATCATCGGCGCGGACTCTCACACCTGTACCTACGGCGCGTTCGGCGCGTTCTCGACCGGTGTCGGCTCGACCGACCTGGCGTTTACCATGCTGACCGGCAAGACTTGGTTCAAAGTACCCGAGCAGATTAAGTTTATTTACAACGGCAAGCTGGGTAAATGGGTCAGTTCCAAGGACCTGATCCTTTATACGATAGGCAAGATCGGCGTCGACGGCGCGTTATACAAGACGATGGAATTTACCGGCGAGACGCTCAAGGGCCTCACGATCCACAGCCGCGCGACGATGGCGAATATGGCGATCGAAGCCGGGGCAAAGAACGGTATCTTCGCGGTGGACAATGTCACCCTCGACTATATCAAGCCCCGCGCGAAACGCCCGTACAAGGCGTACGACTCCGACCCCGACGCGAAGTACTGCGAGACGCATGAGTACGACGTTTCAAAGATAGAGCCGCAGGTCTCGTTTCCGCACCTTCCCGAGAACACGAAGAACGTCTCCGAGGCGTCCGGCGTGAAGATCGATCAGGTCTTTGTGGGGGCGTGCACGAACGGCAAGTACGAGGATATCGAGATCGCCGCGAACCTGCTCAAGGGCAGGAAGGTGCATCCCGATGTGCGTCTCTTGGTCATCCCCGCGACACAGGCGGTCTGGATGCAGGCGATCAAGAACGGTCTCGCGGAGATATTGGTCGAAGCCGGCGCGGTGTTCTCCACCCCGACCTGCGGGCCTTGCCTCGGCGGGCATATGGGTATCCTCGCTAAGGGCGAGCGCGCGGTCGCGACCTCGAACCGTAACTTTGTCGGGCGTATGGGCGATCCCGGCAGCGAGGTCTATTTGACTAGTCCCGCTGTCGCCGCCGCAAGCGCTGTCAAGGGATATATAGCCCATCCTGATGAACTGAAATAGGTTATAATAAGGAAGCCTCGTCGAAAGGCGGGGCTCTATGTTTTAGATTCGACTGTCAGGTGAATACCATTTCTGCCTAACTTTTCTTTTTTTTATTCTTTATACAACTCATCTAAAGCCTTTTTCGCTAAACCTAATTCTTTTTTATTCTCTTTTTCGTAGAATATATACAATTCATAGTTTTCAATAGCTTTTTGTTTTTCCCTTTGCTCCTTATATATTTTTCCAAGACATTGATAAACATCAATAACATTTTTTTTATTATTCTTAACATACTCGAAATTTTCTATGGCTTTAACATTGTTATTATTCTGTTTATATAAATCACCTAAATAGTAGTAAATTTTCCATTCATTATTATTCTTCTTTTTTGCATTTTCAAAACTTTTTATTGCTTCTTCAATATTTTCGGTTTTCAAATAAACCAATCCAATGTTATAATCAACTAACCAATCGTCATTTTTCATAGACAGAGCAATATTATACTGTTGTATTGCCTCATTGTATTTTCCTAGTTCTGAATATGCCATACCTAAGCGACCATAATCTCTATAATCATCATTTCTAATAGTAATTATCTTCTCACAGAATTCCATGACTTTTTGCCAGTCGCTTATATAATAATAGTATTTCGCACATCCATACAATATACCTACTGATTCTGGGTATTTTTTTAGCCCGATTGATAATAATTCTTTTGCTTTTTGAAATTCTTTTTTATCAATATAGTCACTTGCTAAGCAAGAATAATATATCTCTTCATCAGAACTTTTTTCTTTATCATTCTGACCATCGTTTGGCTTTTTTCTTAATACATTAATAAGAATTTTATATACCGCCTTAAGTAAGCTATCATCGTTAAAAACGCTGAATATATTAAGCGTTTCATGTATCGTAACAATACTTTTTATATCACCGCCTGTTATGATTAGCTCCCATTTTTGATAATTTTTTACAATGCATCCACAAAAGTTAAAATAATTATATTTGAATAGTTTTTTTAACATTCCTTCCTTTTTTAAAGAATCAATAATATTTCCAATGGATATTTTTATCTCTTTTACTGATATTTCAGGATAAGTATTTGGACTAGATAAAATATCTTTCATGTTTAATGAAAACGCTTTATCTGCTAATCCCTTTTTTATTAAAGACTTTCCTTCTTCAATTTGATCATTGTGTTCTCCATGATTTATCGTACAAATAATATGTTTAATTTTTGTTGATATAAGATTTGCTAATACTTCTCCATTATTACCCGGATACTTATCGATAAATTCTTTAGGAATGCTAAAAGGTTGAATGATCAGTTTATTTTTAGACATCTCCCAACATAAGAAATAAAAAATAATTGTAACAATATAAATACTAAATATCCAAAAAGATTCTGTAATAATTATCAATGTCCATACAACAACGCTTATAAGTGAGAAACAGAAAAGCACTTTATAAGCTATTCTTAGCAATTTATTATTTATAGCCCGATTTACCAATAAACACGATATTAGATAAATAAAATAAACTAATAAACTACCGATGATTTTTATTGAAGGACTTTTATTCATAATCAATATTATCTCATCTAGAATTGAAAACAATCCTTGAGGAGGAGTATAGTTTTGTATTGAATTCTTAATAAATTCAAGCATCTCTTGAGTAACTTTAAATTCTGGAAAAGCCATTTCATTTTCTCCTTCATACTATTATACCTCTCCCCCACGCTCTCAGCAAGTATTTCCCGCTTCTTGCTAAATATACCTGCGGCATGTATAATACTCTATACTATAAAGGTACAAAATGAAAAACGAAAATAGCGGTTACGATAAAACGATGAAAATGATTTGGGATACCAAGGATAAGATTACATCTGACTATAAAAAGTCAGGATTAAGTTTTCAGAAATTTATAAAGAATGAGTTAAAAGAAATCTCCCCTACTTACACTGAATTCTTTATAGATTCACTGAAATTAAAATCCAAATCATCTTAATCTTTTTATACTAATTTGATATAAAACTTTCAAGGCGGTCCTATGCCCCCGACTTACTTCGAACTTTCCATCTCCACATCCAAACGGAACGAGTTCCTCGACATCACGCACGAGGTTTCCCGTGCGGTCGCGGAGTCCGGTGTCGCCGAAGGTCTGTGCGTCGTACACATCCCGCACACCACGGCGGGGGTGACGATTAACGAGAACGCCGACCCCGACGTCGTCCGTGATATGGAGATTCACCTGTCGTCGATGGTCCCGCCGAGGGGCGACTTCCGCCACTCCGAGGGCAATTCCGACTCGCATATCAAATCCACGCTCGCGGGGCCGAGCCTAACGGTCATTATTCACGGCGGCCGGCTTGTGCTCGGGACATGGCAGGGGATTTACTTCTGCGAGTTCGACGGCCCCCGCAGGCGGCGTTTTATGATTAAGTGCATGGAAGGTTAGCATGGCCGGATGGATTGTTTCGGCTACGCTCTTCACGGCGGGATTTCTCTTTGTCCGGCTCGTGCGGAAAAACTCCGTTGCCGCGTCGCTCCTTTTCGGCGCCGCGCTCTTTACCGCCGCGCACTTCGCCTTCGATACGCGGATCGAGATTAAGTATACCATCCGCGACTACCCCGACGTCTACCTGCTGATCGATCAAAGCGCGAGTTGTAACGGCTTGTCACCCACGCTGGGCGAACTGATCGCGCTCGCGGGCGGCGATAAAACGTTCTATTTCGCGGACACAATCTCTCAGGACGTCGGCACCCTCAACCCCGAGTTTTCGCTCGTGTTCGACGCAGTCAGGACGCTCGGGAACAAGATCGCCCCGGGCTCGAAGATCGTCACCGTAAGCGACTTTTTGGATAACTCGTCCATCGGGAAACCGGAGTGGTCGCCGCATGTCTACCCGCTCGTCTACGGGGGTATGGGCGACACTCTCTCGATCTATTCGTTCTCCGCCGACGAGTATATTCAGGGCGGCGAGCCTGCCATGATGAACATCGAAGTCTATTCCGATAGCGCGAAAAGCGTAACGCTTGTCCTCTCCGAGAACGGGAAGGCCGTGATGACTAAACAGCTCGCCCTCAAGCCAGGGATCAATCCGGCAAAAATCCCGCACACCTTCCAGTCACAGGGGTATAAGATACTCGGGGTGGCCGTCAATGGCGGCGATACGGCTACGAACAACAACTCGCTCAAGTGGGCGGTGAACATCATGCCGTCGTACTACAAGCTCCTTGTCGTAGCGGGGAGGCCGTCCGAGGAGTACGCCGCGCTGAAACGCTTCCTCGACAAGATCCGTTGGATTTCCCCGGAATACGCCGTGCTGAAGTCGAAAGAGGAGACCTATTCCTTGAAGGGTATCGACACCTATAACGCGATCATCCTGCTCGACCTCTCCGGCAGTCAGCTTGAAGATTTACAGACGCTGTCGTCGACGAAAAAGAAGGTCTTCTACCAGCCGGGAGTGAAGAAGAAAGCCGAAGCCGCTTCCCTGCTCGAAGCGCTGGGGTTCGATTCGCCCGAGTTCAAACCCGGCGAAACGAAATTTCTTTATAACGGGCAGGAACTCGTGGTGAAGACCGGGTTCGCGAACACTCCGCTTCTTTTCGAGACCGCGCAGAATATCCGGATTTTCCTCGGCTGGGACACATGGAAATGGGATTTCCTGACCCTCGCAATGGGGATCGACCTTGGTATCCATTCGGACTTCTGGCGGAACCAGCTCAATTTCCTTATCGGCGGCGCGGATAGCGTTAACCTGCCGGACAAGCTGAACTATGTCGCCGGGAGCATGAACCCCGCCGGGACGAATTTACCGGGTGTCTACACTGTCAGCCTAAAGGGCCAGACCCACCCGGTATCAATCTCTCTCAATCCCGCCGAGCATGCCGGACTTCCGCCGGATGTTTCCGCCGCGAAGACGATCTCGTCCAATCTGCATTATGTCTCGTCGGTCGATAACTGGAAGGAATATTTCGAGGGCGTCCGCGGTAACGAGAAACTCGAAAAGGAGATCGCGCTCCTTTTTATGTTCAGGAACAATCCTGTTGTGTTTTTCGTCCTGCTTGCCATGCTGACAATGTTCTGGATATTGAAAGATACCGAAGAGATCAAACGATAAAAAAAGGGCTTTCCCGTCGGGGTAGCCCTATCTATTTCTCCCCCGGCAGGGCTCGAACCTGCGACCTAGTGATTAACAGTCACCCGCTCTGCCAACTGAGCTACGGAGGAATATTTCGTAATTGATAAGATTGAGTCGCCTGGGGATCGAACCCAGGGCCCTCGCCTTAAAAGGGCGATGCTCTACCGGCTGAGCTAGCGACCCGTCTCATTTAGCGTCCAGTATTATACTCCATTCTATGACGCCTGTCAAATTTTCAGCTTTTACCTACTTCGCCTTCTTCTCCGACGGTTTCTTCTTGTGCATCGCATTACGGAGCATGAACGATATCGGCGACGCGACAAAAATCGACGAATAAGTACCGCTCACGATACCGATACACAGCATCAGACCGAAGTTCGACAACACGCGTCCGCCCCAGATCGTGATGGAGATCGCGACAAATAATGTGGTCAGCGATGTTACCAATGTTCTTGAAAGGGTGACGGTGATACTTCTGTCCATCACCATCTCATAATCCTCTTCGGGATTAAGTTTATGGCTCTCTCTCACTCTATCGAATACCACGATGGTGTCGTTGATCGAATAACCGAGAATGGTCAGAAACGCCGCGATAATCGTCGAGTCGATCGGGATATCGAGGAAGAGAGCGAACGCCGCCATGATCGCGATATCGTGGAAAAGAGCTAAAACGGCACCCGCACCGTAAAGGAAGTTGAACCGCAGCGCGACGAAAAGCAGAATCAGGAGCGATACGAACAGCAGGAGCGTGATCAATCTCTGTCCCGTGTTCTCCGCGACCTTGGGCCCGATTTCTTCGCTTCCCAAAAGCTCAATCGTGTTGGAACCGAATTTCTGTTCCAAGATCATCGTGATATTAGTAGGAGCAATTACGGTCTTTTCGGTCAGATCGGAGACGGTAATCAGGTAATGCTGTTTCGTAGGGTCGCCGACCGTATTGACGGAAGAGTCGAAATTGTCTTTCATGAACAACTGGCGGATACTGTCGATATTTACATTAGCCGCGTTGATATTGACTTCCACGCGCGTACCGCCCTGGAAATCGATACCCATCTTGAAACCGCCCTTCACAAAATAGAGAGCGATACCGGCAAGAAGTATCAGCGCGGAAAACAGAAAAGAAAACTTCCGCATTCCGATGAAGTGCACACGTTTATGAACTTTCAAACCCCAAACTTTCTGAGTCTTTTCCTGGGGTGTTGTATTCTGATTTTCCATTACTCGCTCCTAACCTTATATGCTCAGCTTTTTCAGCTTGAAAGTGTCTAACAGCCAATCGAAGAAAAAGCGCATGACATAAAGAGACGCAAAGATGTTCGCGATGATACCGAACGATAATGTCAGACCGAAGCCTCTGACAGCTTCTACATCGCTCATTGCGAGCGCTGCCGATGCGATCAATGTCGTAATGTTCGAGTCCCAAATCGTCGATTTCGCCATTTCGTAGCCGTTCTCGAGAGCATGCTTGAACGACCTCGCGCGCCGCATCTCCTCACGGATACGTTCGAAGATGATCACGCTTGCGTCCACCGCCATACCGACAGTGAGCGCGATACCCGCGATACCGGACAGTGTCATCGTGTTGCCCATCAAGCCCATCGTTCCCATCAGGAACCACATATTGAATACAAGGCCGACCATCGAGATGAAGCCGCTTACCCTGTAGTAGAGTATCATGAATATCACGACTGCCAACGCGCCCCATGCGGCCGCCTGAATACCGGCGTTGATCGAGTCCTGACCGAGGGTCGGGCCGATCACATTTTCCTGTACGATATCGATCTTAACAGGGAGCGCGCCAGCTTTCAGCACATTGATAAGGAAGAGCACTTCGTTGGGGTTGTGCTTGAAGCTTTCCGAGGTGATAGTACCGCTGTCGCTAATGACCGCGCGGATATAAGGAGCGCTTTTTACTTTTTCGTCCAGCACGATAGCGAGACGTTTATTCGTATTCTTGGATGTCACTATATAAAAGATATCGCCGCCTTCGGGCGAGAGCTGGAAGTTGACACTGGGATTACCGTCGTTGTCGGAGCCCTGCATCGCTTTTTCGACATAGGTACCGTCGAGCTCGACTGTCGTCTTCAGGATATACCATCCGACAAGTCTCGGACTGCCTTCCAGATCGTTTTCAAAATAGGGATACCACGCGGAATCGGGCGGGAGGAAGAAGTTCGTCGGAATAGATTCCTTCGATACGACCGTCCCGTTCGACATCTGGATGCCGGGGTACTTCATAAGAAATCCCATCGATTCCTCGTCCACCATATGGAACTCGAGCTTTCCGACTTTGGAGAGCGCGTCCCTGATAAGCTGGGGATTGTCGAGGCCGGGCAGTTGAACGGATATCTGGCCGGAGTAGGTTTTCTGAATAACCGGTTCGCTGACACCGAATTTGTCCATACGGCTTTTGAGAACATCGAGCGTCTGCTGGACTGCGGACTTATACTCGTCTTCCCATTTTTCGTTGACAACATTCGAATCGCCGTAAGTTTCCAGAAGCTTCTTGCGAAGATCGTCTTCATTGATCTGCATCAGGATGAACACACCGCCCTGAAGGTCAAGACCGAGCTTGATCGAACGCTGGCGGATTTCTTTGACATCCTTGAACTGCTGCTTCTGTTCTTTGGATAAATCGGCTACCTTTTCTTCGGGAAGGCCGATAATATTCTGCTGTTCGGGAGTAAGCACAAAATACCACTGAATCGTGGGATACAGAAAGTAGAACGCCAGTCCCGTAAATAACAGCAATACGAAAAAGCGAAAACCCTTATTCATTCAAAAGCCTCCGGTGATAATCCTTCCGGTAGGGAAATCCCTATCGTCTTTATGGAGCGAATTTACTTTTTTTGTTCAGGTTCGTTGGAAAATACGAAGCCGACATATTCTTTAGCGACTTCCATTTTGGTATCCTGGGACTTGATATAGACAGTCCGTTCGCCGACAAAATCGATTGTACCGACAACACCGCCGGCGGTAATGACTTTATCGCCCTGCTTGAGTGACGCAAGCTGCTGTTTCATTTTCTTTCTTCTGCGCATTTCAGGTACGAAGAGGATCACGAAGAAAAGTACCGGTATACCGAGCATGATCAACAGCGAAGTTAAATCGCCGCCCTGGGGTTTAGGCTGAACACCGGGAGCCGCCGCGGGTGTGCCCTGTACGGGAACAGCTGGAGCCTGAGGAGCGCCCTGAGCCGCGGGAGCGGTCTGAGCGAAAACTGCGCCGTCTAAAACAAACTGATACATTGAATCCTCCATTATGGTTTCAATAAAATACAGGTCTGATAGTATATACTAAAACGCAAAAACCGTCAAAGAATTGATTACTCAATTTGAACTACCTTCACCATATTTGTTTTGCCCGGCTTCCCCACCGGGACTCCGGCGGTGATCACGATCGTCTGCCCCGGTTCCACCCACCCCTTGAATTTCAAGGCTTCCGCCGCGCCGTCGAGGAGCTCGTCCACAGTGTTCACCTCACGGGTCTCGAGAGGGTGGATTCCCCACGCCAGCGCGAGCTGACGGACAGTCGACTTGAGCGGACTGAACCCGATCACACGGATATCCGGGCGGTATTTCGAAATCAGGCGCGCCGTTCCGCCGCCGTGAGTGAAGCACACAATGAATTGCGCGCCGATCTCTTCGGCAAGGTCTACCGCCGCATGCCCGACCGCGTCCTCGTAGTTCCCGGTTCTCCGTGCGGCCAGATCGTCTATATTGAGCATCTTACCGAGCACGAGTTTGCGGAACTGCATACTGGATTCCGTCTTCTGCGCGATCAGCTTCATCATCCTGACCGATTCGACCGGGTATTTCCCGGCGGCGGTTTCGCCCGATAGCATTACCGCGCTCGAACCGTCCAATATCGCGTTCGCCACATCGTTGGCCTCGGCGCGCGTGGGGCGCGGATTCGTGATCATCGACTCCAGCATCTGGGTCGCGGTGATCACGGGCTTCCCGACAAGGTTGCACTTGCGGATCAGTGTCTTTTGGATCATCGGCACGTCCTCAGGCGACGTCTCCACCCCCAAGTCTCCGCGCGCCACCATGATCGCGTCGCTCACATCGATGATATTATCGATATCGTCCACCGCCTCGGGCTTCTCAATTTTAGAAATGACCGGGATGATCCGGCCGTACTTGGACTTCATCAGCTCTTTGAGTTCCTTGACATCGGCTGAACTGCGGACAAACGACAGTGCGACAAAATCGAGATCCTGTTCGAACGAGAACGCCAAATCGGCGCGGTCTTTCTCGGTGATCGAGGAAATTTTATGCAGGCGGATATGCGGAAGGTTGACGCCCTTCCGGGGCTTGAGCTTACCGCCGCTGATTACTTTACAGCGGATGTCCTTCCCGGAAATAGATTCGACCCTCAGTTCCATTAGGCCGTCGTCGAGCAGTATCCTGCTTCCAGGCGACACTTCCTCGTGAAGATAGGGATAGTCGATACTAACCCTTTTCTCGTCGCCCTCGATCTGGTCTGTCGTGATAATCAGTTCGCCGTCTTCCTTCAGTTCGATAAACTCGGTCTTGAGCTTCCCGATCCTGATCTTCGGCCCCTGAAGGTCCTGGAAGATACCGACGGGCTTATGGAGCTCCTCGGAAGCAAGCCGGACATACTCTACCGATCTCGCGTGCGCCGCAAAGTCCTCGTGCGAGAAGTTCAAACGCGCGACATCCCCCCCTTCGAAAATGAGGCTTTTAATAGTGTTCGGGTCCCGCGATGCCGGCCCGATCGTAAAAACCGTCTTGGTGAATTTTATCATCATCATGGTGCTCCCGCAGAGGTATTTCCGGCCGCATTGAATAGCATGTATCCGATTATTCTAATCGGCGGTAAGCGAATTGTCAAAAAAGAGGTGTCATACAAAAGGGCCGTCCCTGAGGACAGCCCCGCGATAGCGGCCAGCGGGAATCGGACCCGCGTCATTAGCTTGGAAGGCTAAGATACTGCCACTGTATGATGGCCGCGTTGTAGAAATATTATACTATAACTTTTTCGTCCCGTCAAGTCGCAAAAGAGTCATTCTTTAGCCTTGATCAAGTCCATATCGATCGGCTCGCCCAGTTGGAACTCCTCGAGATAGTCCAGTTCGGAGACCACCGCGGGGTAAAGTCCCCATATCCATTTCCCTTCGATCTTCCAGCACTCGGGCTTCTTATTCCATATATACCAACGGATCAGGTCTTCCGCCTGGTAGACCGGCGGCAGCGCCATATTTGTCTCGATCACAGTCCGTTCGGTGATCTGGAAGGACGCCGGTGCGTCGGCGGGCTTTTCGCAGACTTCGGCGAGTATTTGAATATTGGTCTCCGATTTCCCGGAAATCGAGAGATTTGTTTTTTTCAACGGGTGGATATGCTTATTCGGATCGACCGTCAGGTTCGTTTTCGAATAGGAATAGACGTTCGTGTAACTGACGAAATTCGTGATGATGACCTTTTTCGGGGGCGGGGTTAACGCCGGGACTTTCGAGGGAAGGTAGACCTTGATCGTCTCTTTCACCGTCTCGGCCGTGCACGCGAGGTCGATATTTTCGGAGAACGACACCGAGGCGAACTTTTCGCAATTGTTCCAGATTTTCCCGTCAATCCCGATTTCCCAGACACCCGGGCCGGACTTCACGATCTGCCACGAACCCTTTATATAGAAGCTCTGGGCGAACTGGTAGCCGTATATCTCGGACAACGCCGCGAACGATCCGTCGGGCCTGAATTTCAGTGTGAAATTCCGGTTCGTATTGCTCAGGGATATATAGCTGAAAACAAGGATTTTCGAAACAAAGTCCGGCATTTTCGCGGGGATAGACTTCGGGAGTACTGCCGCCTGAGTTTCCTTCTTGGCGATCTTCACAAACACGGGGACGCCCGCGATATCGAACGCGAAATCCGTCAGGGCGGCTGTTTTAACCATCTCCTTCCCGTAGACAGAGAGGACTTTTATCTTGATCTCTTTTCCGAGTAACGGTTTCTCGAGCCTGACCTTTTGGAGGCTGGAAATATCTTTTAACGTGTATGTCCCGGCGGGTATGCCGTCGGCGGAAATTTCTATCGCTTTTATCTTACCGCCCGTGCCGGATGTCTCACCCGCGACTTGTTTGCCGTTCACAAAGTATATCCCCGAGATCAGCAGGTTCGATAAAAGCGATATCTCGATGACGGGGGCGAATTCCTGCGAGGAGTATGACGCCGACCACGCCGTACAGAAGTCCCCGTCGCAAAGCAGGCCGGGGGCGCCGTTCTGCGACGCGCTTCCGGTGATCCTGACAGTCCCGTCGATAAAGAGCGGATACGCCGCCCCGGATGCCGAGTTGGTCGAGGGATCGAGCTTGAGCTCGGATATCGCGATATCGGACTGCGCGCCGGTCGAAAGGAACTCGAGCTCGGTGACCGCTTTAAGACCGAGGCCTGTGAGTTTTGAGTTCGCTGCGATCTTCCCCTGCGCGATGCCGTTCACAAGGTAGTAAAACACCGGCGCTTTAGATTTCGAGCCGGAAGGGGTGCAGATTTCGATTACTGAAATGTCGGCAGGTTCGGTGAAGCATACGGAAAAACCTTCGAGGCCGGAATCGCCCGAGGCGGGTTTCCAGACAGTCTTCGGGTCGCTATCGAGAAGGAACAGCGCCTGCGAACCGGGGGCGCACGAGGTCGCGCTCACCGAGAACACTTTCGCGCCCGCGAATAACGCGGTATTCGCCGGAAGCGCGGCGATTACTGACACGAGAAGGAGCACAGACGGGTTTATCCGCATGATAAGTTGTCCGGGGTGGAATGTACAATCGGTCTATACTTGAAATTCAACTATTATTCTCCAAAAAAGTGTTCTTTCACGCCGGAATTGGTCTCGGCGCTTTCATCACCGTCCGTCTCCATTTCTTCGAGGATATCTTCCACTACTTTGTAATTGTCCTGCATATCGTCCCATTCGTCTTCGAGTTCGTTGAAGCTCTTGATAAACTCTTTCCGTTCGTCGCCGGAAAGGGAACTCTTATATTGCTTCAAGCCGATCATCAACTGATCGATCTCTATAACTTTCGCTTCGATATCCGAGGGAGATTCGATCGCGCCGGAGTTGTATTCCTCCACCAGAACACCTAATTCTTTCAGCAATAAACCTGCTTTCTCGATCCCGGATTTCCATTCAGAAACGGCAGATACCTCACCGGTATTATCCCCGCCGCTGAAAACATTACCTTTCATCAAATCCGAAAACTTAGATCCGGAAAAATAGCTGATCAGCGAAAAAATAATGATACCGACTAAGATTAAATTAATAAGGGCACGCATATTTACCTCCCTACGCTCTATTCTTTTTTAAAGTCTTTCAGCGAATGGAATCCGCGCCCGTCGGCACGGAAGAACTTCATGAAGAACTCGTAGTACTCGAGCCTCAGCACTTGAATCCCAACCACCAAGCCTTCGAACCCGATAACGAATAGGTTCCCGATAAAAATAATCAGCGCCTGTATGAACGGGTTGTCGGTCATATTCGCGATGATAAAGAAGGCGCTCATCAACGCTCCGTGGTTCAGCGCGAACGCGCCCACGCGGACGAAGGAGATCGTATTCGACAGCATCGACAACGTGGTCTCGAAAAGGTCGATTGCGCCGAGCGCGGGATTTTCCTTCTCGCCGTGATGGAACAGCTTATACGCGAGCCATTTCTCGAGCGCGATCAGAATGCCCGCGCCGATCGTGATATAGATAATAAACTGCGGGAACGTACCGCCGGTCAGCACCGTGTATCCCATATACAGCAGGCCCCAGTAGAACGTTATCCCGGCGATGCCATTAGGGGCGAATAACGCCCGTCCGTAATCCTTCCGCATGAATGAATTGATAATCCCGAGGATCATTCCGACCGTGATCATCCCGACTCCGAAAATGATCGCGGTCGACAGGATCGTATTGATATTGTGAATTGGCGATATCCATAACGGCGGAATCAGCGGCTTCCCGAACACCTCGCCGTATAGAAACCCGAAGAGCGTGGACGACAATCCGCCCCACACCATGATCGCGGCGATACTCGCGATTCCCGCCGAGCGCTTGAGGAGCAGGACGATAAATCCCACCACACTCAGCACCAGACCGTGACCGACATCGCCGAACATCGCGCCGAACATCAGGATATAGCTGATCGCCGCGAACGGGGTCGGGTCGAATTCTTTATAGTTAGGTGTGCCGAACAGGTTGACAAGGAGCTCGAACGGTTTCAGTATCCTGGGGTTATTGAGCTTAGTCGGCGGGACGATCCCGTCGCGCATATACAGCACGGCGGCGTCCTCGTCGAGGAACTCGCATTTATTGTCGGTGATATCGGTTATTTTCTGCTTCAGGTCTTCGAGCATTCCCGACGGCACCCAGCCCGAGAAAAGTACGACGGAATTGGTAGAGACCATTTCTCCGCGGAGCTTGGTCAGGTTCAGGCGGTATTCGATACTCTGGTTTATCCTGTGAAAAAGCGGCGCGAGGCGTTTGATTATTTTGTCGCGCCTCTTTTCGAGCAGTTCTTCCTCGTCCAGCGCGATAGAATACTCGAAGGCATATTTCATGATGCGCTTTCGGATATTCTCTTTCGCGTCGGCGGGGATACCGTAATCCTGGTAAAAAACGTTCTGAAGGATTTTCTCGAGCTGTTCGCGGGTGTTATTCGGCACCGTGAAGAACACCATGTTCTTCTGCGACACCGTGCCGACATTCATGACTACCGACGGGATCAGTGAAATGGCGTCCATAAACGTCTGGTACTGGGCGGTGGGTATTCCCCCGAAACCCATGTAGAAATTCTGGACTTCGCTCGTCTTTGTCAGGTCCATATCGAGATTGCCGAAGAAACGGTAACTGTCGAGCTTGACAAGGTAATCGGTCTGGCGTTGTTTCACGCTCTCGATTTCACGCACCAGAGTGTTTACTTCCATCTCGATCTCTTTAAGCATGTTCTTAATCGACATCTCGTCGAGATATTCGGTAATTTCTTCTTCTTTCAGGTAAGTAATTTTAGTAAAAAACGACTTGACATTGTTGAGGCGCCTGCGGAAATCCATGAAGCGCCCGGTGATATCCTCGAGGGATTCCTTTTTCAGGGAATAAGCGCGAATCTCCGAACCGCCGAGCTTGATAATCTCAAACTCGCCGAAGCTCATTACTTCCTTGGAGACTTCATCGACATGACGTTTCAGGATCACGACATCAAGTTTTGTCATATTCTGGGGCAAAAACATCTGTTCCTTCCGCCTTAGATCAGGAGTTTTTCAAGTATCGCGCGGTCAACACCTGCGCGTTTTCCCTCGAGCAGGATGATATATTTTCGGACATCCATGCTCTTTAAGATAATAAACGATAAAAATATGCCGAACTGGAACGGAATTCCGCCGAGGTAACGGTGGGTCCGTTTGACAATCGCGTCATTCATCAGTTTCTCGAACGACGACGCGTCGGTAACCATTTCCTCGATAATCCCGCGCTGGTGCAGTTTTTCAAAAAACGCCGCGGGCGATTCCGATTCCAGCAGTTCCGCGTATCCCCGTTTCGATAATGACTTGTAGACGTTCGGGATAAACGTAATTGTTTCTTCCACCGAAAGCCCGTACTGGAAACGCATCCGGAATATCCATTGAAACCGGCTGGCCTCCATCGAGAAAAACAACAGCCGCTTCACCGCATCCCTGCTCGGGCGCGACAGCTTCTGCGCCGCCTTCTTCAGAAGATGAGCGTATTGGTTATCCAGCGCGATCTCCCAGAAAAAGGTGTTCTTTTCCTCGACAATGCGCGGAAAGGCCTTCTGGGCAATCGTATAGTAATCGGTCCGCCGAAGAAACTCAAGGTACTCGTCGAACGACCGGACATCCTTCACCGAGTCCATCGTCAGCCAATCTTTGTCCTTGATTTTATAGAGAAAATCGACGGGCTTCCCGGTTATGAGAGCGCGGGCGATCGTCTTCAAATTCTCGATCCGGTATACTTCGAGCCATGTCTGGAGAAAATCGGCGGGTTTCCCTACAAGGAAATTCAGGCCGCTATGGATGTACTGCACGATGGCGTTTTTCAGGATCTGTTCGATTTCGCGGATATCGCCTGTCTCGATACTTTCCTTTTTTGCCTTCGCGCGGATCGTCTCGATCACCTCGTTCAGGCTCGCCCCGACAAGGTATTCCATATCTTCGGGTTTGAGCAGGAATGACATCCAGTTGCGCACTTTCGGGTTGACCGCCGTAAACTCGATCCCGAACATTTATTTCTCCAGTACCATCTTTATGATCTTTTCTTTAATTGCACCGCGCTTTTTTTCGATCACGGACTTTTTGTCCTTCAGTTCCTTCTCGACAGTAGTCTTCAGTTCGGCGACCCTTTTTTCAGCACGGAGCTTCATATCTTCTTTTCTTGCCAGGACTTCATCTTCGAACTTTTTCTGATACTCGTCCTCGAGTTTGACCGTTTTCGCGCGGGCCTCGTCTATCAATGTCTTCGCCTCTTTTTCAGCTTCCATATAGTTTTTCTGTACGTCGTGTTCGGCCTTCACAATCGAATCGATAATCGTCTTCATCATTTCTCTCCCGCGATAATCAGGTCGAAATCGGTCTGCGATAAGAGCTTCTTCTCGACGACACCGAAAATATCCCGGCAATTGACCGCTTCGTGGCGTTTCGCGATGCAGACATAGCAATGCTCGGCGGCGTCATTTTTGATGTACTCGGAGATTTCAGAAAACGGGTCTCCCTCGAGCAGAACCTTATGAATTCCAATCCCCGCCTGTTCCGCGATCTTTTCGGCGTAATGCAGGTATTTTTCCGCGTCGCGTTTCAGGCTATCGGTAAAATGAGCCGATTCCTCGTCGATAAATATCTTGTACCGCTGAAGCTTGTTGATCGACTCCTGGTCAAGAACATTAATAACCACCACTTCGAGATCGAAGCGTTTGGCAAACTCAATTCCCTTTTGTATGGCGCGTTTCGCTTCCGACGCACCGCAAATGGGGATGTAGACTTTCTCCATCGCTCTCTCCTATTGATCCGCCAGATGGGCGTTTTTCACACGTTTCATCTGGAAAAATGTCTCGCGTTCGCGTTCCTCGAGGGTATCCTGAATGTACTTGACTATGTCCTTGAACATCGGGATAAAATTGTTCTCGAGGGCGTTCACGCGCCTCTGGGTCTTCTTGATCTCGTATGCCAGCCGCCATGCCGAAACTTCCACCTCGGCGACGTAGAAGATCAGTTTCATGATCTCAGCGACCGTTTTCATCAATGTATCGTAGTTCAATGTCGTGGTGCTGATAGAGACCTGAGGCCCTTCCTTCACCGGCAGCTTTTCTTTATTCCTGATTGTCGGGACCGCAACCCCCATTACGCTCCTCTCGATAATATCCAGACGCAGGTCGGAACGAATCCCTTTCAGGATGCGGTCGATCTCGAACTCTCCGATCTCGAGTTCCAGTATCGAAAGGAACTCGTAGGCATGCACGAGGAGCTGGTTCAGCCGTTTGCGCTGGTCTTTGATCTTCGAGATAATCTCGAGCAGGTTCATCACTAATACTTCACGTTTTTGCTCCAGAAGCGCGTGACCGTCCTGCGAAAACTTCAACTGTCCTTTATATTCGAGCAAATTCGTTTTAGTAGGCGCGATTTCCGATAAATTCATCCGTTACTCCTCGGAATCGATCTTTCCGACATAGTACTGCTGGATTTCCTTTTCCGTCAGGCCCGACAGTTCCGACGACGGCAGGATGGAAAGGATTTCCCAAGCCATGTTCATACTGGTCTCGAGCGTCCTGTCCTCGGTAAATCCCTGCCCGGCGAAATGGTTCTCGAACTCGTAGCCGAACTTCAGGTACTTTTTATCGACCTTGCTCAGTTCTTCCTCGCCGATAATCGAGGCGATCGAACGGATTTCCTTCACACGCGAATACGCCGCATACATCTGCATAAACAGGTGCGGATGGTCCTTGCGGGTATATCCCTCGCCGATACTGTCCTTCATCAGACGGGACAACGACGGCAGGATGTCGATAGCGGGATAAATCCCCTTCCCGTTCAGTTCGCGGGAGAGCACGATCTGGCCTTCGGTGATATACCCGGTCAGGTCGGGCACGGGATGCGTGATGTCGTCGTTCGGCATCGTGAGGATCGGCACCTGAGTGATGCTTCCCTCTTTACCCTTTACACGTCCCGCGCGCTCGTAGAGAGTGGACAGGTCGGAATACATATATCCCGGGAACCCTTTACGCGCGGGTACTTCGCCGCGCGCAGTCCCGATCTCGCGTAACGCTTCGCAATAACTGGTCATATCGGTCATAATCACAAGCACGTGCTTGCCTTTTTCATAAGCGAGGTATTCCGCGGTCGTCAACGCGATACGCGGGGTAATGACACGTTCGATCGAGGGGTCGTCCGCGAGGTTGAGGAACATGACCACGTTCTTTAACGAGCCGGTGTCCTCGAAGTTGCTGACGAAGAACGCGGCGTCGTCATGCTTGATACCCATCGCGGCGAAAACCACCGCGAAGTTCCCGGTCTGTCCACCGGGGAGACGCGCCTGCGCGGCAATCTGCGCCGCGAGCTCGTTATGCGGAAGGCCAGCCGCCGAGAAGATCGGTAGTTTCTGCCCGCGTACCAACGTGTTCATCACGTCGATAGCCGATACCCCGGTCTCGATGTACTCGCGCGGATATGCGCGCACCACCGGATTGAGCGGTTCGCCGTTCACATTACGAGTCTGCTCGGCGATGATCGGCCCAAGCCCGTCGATAGGATTACCCATTCCGCTGAACACACGCCCCAGCATCGCTTCCGCAAGACCCACTTCGAGGGGTTTCCCGGTGAACTTGAGGCTTGTTTTCTGCGGATTGATCCCGCTCGTGCCTTCGAAAACCTGAAGAATAACGGCCTTCCCCGATGTCTCGAGAACCTTTCCCATCCTGCGGGTGCCGTCGGAAAGGGTGATCTCGACGATCTCGTCGTATCCGACACCTTCGATCCCTTCGACTACGGCGATGGGCCCGTTAATCCCTGTCATTCCGCGGTACTGCCGCGTCATTTGATAAGACATATATCCCTCGTCATTTCTATCGCGTTTATTCCGCTTCAATGGAATTTTCCTCGCCCCACTCGGCGTCCAACTGTTCGGCCATCTCTACGAGCGCCGGGATGTATATTCCGCCGATCCTGTCGAACACTTCGCTCGCGTGAGACTCGGCGCTGCCGTTACGGATATCCTCACGGTCGTCGAGCATCGGCAACGGGAAAACTTCCTCCGGGATGATACCCGAGTGAAGCGCCTGAATAAAACACTCCCTAACCGAACCGGTGCCTATCCCCCGGCATTCCGCGAGTTCCGCGACAATCCCGTGCAGAAGGTCGAAGCAGGATGTGAAACGGTGAAATACCGCTCCCACTTCGATCTCGCTCTCAGCATGCTCGCAAGCGTACTTGAGCATATATACTAATTCCTTGAACTCTCCGATCTTATTCATAAAGCGACCGGCCTCTATTCTTTATAGATTTCTTCTATATCTTCAAATTCCTTCATCATCGAGTCTTCTATCTTCCCGATCTCGGTAAGGTCCTCGTTCGGGACGGTCATCTTGATACGGATGATCTTCGAGATCGTGCTCATTTCCTTTATTTCGAATATCGGCGCGCCCATACGGACGATCTCGCCCGCGCGCTCGTGGAACTTCAGGATCACTTCGAGAATTCGCAATTGTTTCTGGGGAGAGGTGTACATATCGATATCGTCGTACGCGCTCTGCTGGAGGAAACCGAGCTTGATGATTCTCGCGGTTTCGATCACGAGGCGTTCGGAGTCGGGCAACGCGTCCGGGCCGACCAGCTTCACGATCTTCTGGAGATGCTCTTCCTTCTGCAATATCTCGTACGCGCGGTTCCTGATTTCTTTATACTTGCGCGACACGTTCTGTACCCACCAGCCTTCGCACGCGTCTCCGTACTCGCTGTAACTGCGGATCCAGTTGATCGACGGGTAATGGCGGGCGCTCGCGAGGGACTTGTCGAGTTCCCAGAAACAGCGCACGAAACGCTTCGTGTTCTGAGTGACAGGTTCCGAGAAGTCGCCTCCGGGAGGAGATACCGCTCCGATAACGGTGATCGAGCCGGTCTTGCCCGAAAGGGTCTTCGTGTACCCCGCGCGCTCGTAGAACGCCGCGAGGCGTGAGCCGAGGTATGCCGGAAAGCCTTCTTCGGCGGGCATTTCCTCGAGACGGCCGGACAGTTCGCGCAGGGCTTCCGCCCAACGGGAAGATGAGTCCGCCATCAACGCGACATCGTATCCCATATCGCGGTAGTATTCCGCGAGGGTAATTCCTGTATAGATAGACGCTTCACGGGCGGTCACCGGCATGTTCGACGTGTTCGCGATCAATACCGTGCGCTCGATCAGCGGCTTGTTCGTCCGGGGATCGATCAGCTTCGGGAACTCTTCGAGCACTTCGGTGATCTCGTTACCGCGCTCGCCGCACCCGATATAGACAATTACCTGCGCGTCGGCCCATTTCGCGAGCTGGTGCTGGGTGATTGTTTTCCCGGTGCCGAAACCGCCCGGGATCGCGGCAGTCCCGCCCTTCGCCATCGGGAAGAACGTATCGACGATACGCTGTCCGGTGAGAAGCGGGATGGTGGGAATCATACGTTCCGCGACAGGCCTCGGGAACTTCACAGGCCAGCGCTGGTACATCTTGACCTCGACATTTTCACCGAACGGGGTATGGATCACCGCCATCACCTCATCGACAAGGTAATCGCCTTCGGAAACTATCTTGACCACTTTCCCCTCGACCTTCGGGGGGATGAGGATTCTATGTTCGATCAGCGAGGATTCCTGTACGACACCGATAATCGTGCCTTGTTTGACTATGTCGCCCGTCTTAACAACCGGCTTGAATCCCCATTTTTTCTTTCTATCTAATGACGGGATATTGATCCCTCGCCCGATATAAATACCGCTGATTTCGGCGATATGCTCCAACGGGCGCTGGATGCCGTCGAACACGTTGCCGATCAATCCCGGCCCGAGTTCCACGGACAACGGTAAACCCGTCCCGTAGATCAAATCGCCCGGCTTGACGCCGCTTGTGTCTTCGTAGACCTGAATATTCGCGATATCGTCATCGATACCGAGGACTTCGCCGATCAGGCGCCATTCCGACACCTGAACAAGCTCCATCATCTGTACCATGGTATTCAGTTTTGCTTCGACAAGCGGGCCGTTAACACGGGTAATTGTACCGACTGCATTTTCTATCATATATTCCTCTACTTCTGTGCGAGTTCGGAAACGATCAGACGGATAAACTCCGGTTTCAGGTCGCGTAAGATCGAAGCCAGCGAGTTATCGATAAACACGGGAGAATCCTTCGCGGAACAGATAATCCCGGCGCGGATATGCGCGGGTTCTCCGAGGGTAATTTTTACTTTGGTCTGTTCCGAGAGTTTTTTAAAAAGATTAGCGTCGTCGCTGTTAAGCGAAACAACCACTTCCTTCTTACCGAGAACCTTGACGGCCTGTTCGACCATCCTCTGTAAAAATGAGAGATAAAGTTTTTCGTCTTTTTTCAGACGGTCGACGATTTCGGTAAAGGCTTCGGATAGGGTGGTTTCGATAATTTCATTATCGATAATGTTGAGTTCTTTCTGCGCGTCCAGTTCCACTTTAGCGAATACTTTTCTTTCTTCGCGCTCTATATCGTTCATAAACGCTTCGCGTTTCTTACGGTAATACTCTTCGAGCTCGTCGATCTTCTGGGCGACTATCTGCGCGGCTTTGACCTTCGCCTCGTTAATAACAGTCAGAGCCCGTTCGTCGGATTCTTTTCCGATCTCTTCCAATATTTCTTTTAATCCCATGAAAACCCTGCCTGAATATCAGATTCTAATACCGACAGCTTCACGGATAAAGTCGGACAAGGATTTCCCCGTCTCGATATGACCGCTCCGGTCGGGAACTTCCACGATCAGCAGATTGGACTTCGAAAACCTCGTCTTATTGATCCAGGTGTTCGCCCACTGCGCGATCCGTTCCGTCACGATCATTAACCCGTATTCCTTATTACGCCGGATATCCTTGACCTGCTCGATAGCCTGGGCCTCGTTCTCTACTATCCGGCCTTCCAGTCCCGCGAATGAAAAAAGGAGAACGGTATACTTGTCTCCTAATACCACGGTTTTCATAAAACCTCTATAGTTTACCCAATATCATGATGGCGATGATAAGCCCGTAGATGGCGATACCTTCAGCCATACCTATGTAAAGGATACTTTTACCGAAGATGCTGGGGTCTTCCGAGATCGCGCCCAAGGCGGCCGACGCGGACATACCCACTGCGATACCTGCTCCGATAGAACCCAAGCCCACGGCGAGACCGGCGGCAAGAAAGCCCAATCCCGCAACCGGATCGAGAGGAGCCTTGGCGGGCGGAGCGACATGCTGTGCACCTTCGACCTGTGCGGATGCCTGACCCGCGGTCTCCTGTGCGTGCATCTTGTTATTGACTGTCGAGAGCATGATGATGGCAAGTATAATCATTAGTACCATAGAGATACCCGCGCTTCCGGTCAGTAAGGTTCTTGCCTTTCCGCTGGGCACTTTTTTCATGAAGATAAAATAAACCCCCGATACAATTAAAATAACTATGAATAGCGTAGCGATCACAAGCACTATATTCATCATGGTCTTCCTCCGATTATTTTATCCCTTACATTATATCAGAAATATTTTTTATTGCAATTATTTCCGTGAAATCCCTAAATAATTTTTATTTTTTTGAAAATATGTTATAATAATATATACAGAAAGGGATGTGTTGTTTGAAACAAGTATTATTAGCCGACGACGAGGAGATGGTTCTCCGTCTCGTCTCGCGTTATCTCCAATACCTTAACTATGATGTGATCGAGTGTTCCAACGGGACTCAAGCGCTCAATTGCATGAAAGCGTTCCCCGATAGAATCGGCCTCGCTATCCTCGACCTCAATCTCCCGGATATCCCGGGAATTATGCTTGCGCATAAGATCAAAGAGATTAATCCCGATCTTCCAATCCTGCTCTCGTCGGGCGAATCTATCGATATCGACGAAACCAACCGGAACCGCCCGGAAAAACTGATCCACGCCCTTCTACTGAAACCGTTCAGCCTCCAGCATTTCAGTGAAGTCGTCAATTCTGTGATGGGTTCGAGAGAATGATAACGGTGATTTTGGTCGAACCTGAGGGTGAAGGTAATGTCGGGGCGGTCGCGCGCGCGATGATGAACACCGGGGTCAAACGACTCGTGTTTGTCAATCCGAAGTGCGACACGGTTTCCGAGAACGCTCTCAACCATTCGGTGCATGCGAAAAGCATTCTGCTGAACGCTGAGACCGAGACCTCGCTCGCAGGCGCGTTCGCCGGAAGCGATATCCGTGTGGCGTTCAGCCGCCGGGAAGGCCAATGGCGTAAGCGCGACTACAGTATCCGCGAACTCGCGAATTATCTCATCCCGCTCCGCGATAAGAATATCTGCCTCGTGTTCGGCAACGAGAAGCACGGGCTCTCGAACGAGGACATTCTCGATTGCGACCTGATGTGCTACATACCGAGCACCGAGGAGTTCCCTTCGCTAAACCTGTCGCAGGCGGTCATGGTCGCGCTTTACGAACTCTATATGACGCTCGAAGTCGGCGGGACTCATGTCCGCAAGACCGCGCCCCGTGAGGAGTTCGACGCGATGCTCAAGGATATCGTCGCCACCCTCGAAAACCTCGATTACTTCAGGCTGGTGCCCGAATGGCGCCTCCGGAAGTATCTCAATAAAATCCTCCACCGCGCCGGACTTGACCATTACGATACGGTGATTATCAGGAATCTCTTCCAGCGCGTCAACGGAATGATTATCCAGATGCGGAAGGATCTCGCGGAAAAAGAAGACGGCCGCGGGAAACCTGAAAATGAATAAATACTTGACATTACAATGATTTATTTTAAGATACTGTGATAAGATACGGATATAAGAGGATACGATGGGGAAATTGTACGATTCATTGCCCGACGGCTTTCTTAAAAAAGCCCTCGAGGGAGAAGATCCCGAGCTGGTCGATCGTCTGCTCAATCTTCAGGCTAAGTACCGCGACAGCCAGGACAAAGACGAAAAAGTCGTCTATAGGGAACGTCTTGCCACCACATTCTGGCAAGTCTATACCGAGGTCGCGAAGAAGGTCAGTCCCGATATGCCCGCCCAGAAGCGGCTCCTCCTTCGTTTCGGCTGTCTGGATATGCGTTACCTCAACGCCGACGACCAGAAGATGATTCTCAGCCGCCCAAAAGACGAAAACGATCCCGATACTACAGTATACTATATCGACGAATGGCTGATCGCGGTCGCCGAGGGAAAAGTCAAGCCCAGTATGACCGACGAACAGCCGAAGCAGAAAAAGCTCTCCACTGTCGGCGGAAGCAGCGGTGGCGACGACCCGTCGGGCAACCGTTCCAAATATGAGAGAATAGTGGGTGCGGCCGAAGCGGAACGCCTGAACTACCAGAACCTTTTAGAAAAAAGGAAACTTGTCGAGGAAAACCTTTTATCGATAGCGAACCTGATTGTCAATCACCCGAACGAACAACTTCTCGCCATGCCGGATATCTATTCCGACGACCAGCTCGCGAAGCTGGAAGAACTCCCTGAAATCAGCCGCGAACTCCGCAGGCTCCAAAAGGAAATGCAGCTTGCGCGGAATAACTACTCGAGCAAGTTTGAAGAAGTGAACGAGATGGAAAAACAGATGGTGCAGGCGTCCGGGCAGGACGGCGAGGGCATGACGCCCCAGCTCTACGAAGTGGACGCGCGCACAATAGAGAACGAAGCCGGTGCGCTCCGCCAGATGATCAAGATGTGCGTAGGCCGTCAGGGGAACCATTTCCCAATCCTGACGTCGGCGTTCATCCCGAAGGAAACCCGTGAATATAACTTCAAATCGTCCGTGGTCGACAGGCTCGCGGGGGTGGAAGGGCTCGACGGGTCGGTGTTCTCCCGCACATTCCGTCAGGCGACCAACCGCATTCTGCCCTATCTCATCCTCGTGCCCGGCTACGGTAATTTCGGCATCTGCTGGGAACCATACGATAAGTACAACAAGGCGACAAGTAAAGGAAGAATCGCCATCCCGATCTTCACGAGAATCCCCGATCTGACTATCCAAATGGCGCTGGCGGATTTCCGTTGGCAGACCGCGAAGGAACTCGCGTCATATCACTGGATGGACGAAGGCCTGACCGGCCGTTACTATGAATACTTCACGAAAGAAAAACTGAAGGGCGACATCAAGACGGCCTTCATCGAAGACTATATGCTCTGGCTCTCAAAGGAAGCGCAGGGTATCCAAAAACTGCATAAGGACGTCCGCTATATCTTCTGGCGCTTCGTACCCTTCCCCGACGACCTCAAGGAAAAGCTCAGCCTGAAGGGATTTTACTACAACGAGCTCTGGAAAAAAGAACAAACCTTCCGCTTATCGCAGGAATAGCATAACGGGCGGAATCCATGTATCTGAATGAACTGAACAACATCGATCTCCGGGCGCAGAAGCATATCACCTCGCGTCAAAAGAATCTCCTCTCGAAGCTGGATTTATTTTCAGTCTACGATCTCCTGACCTATTTCCCGTTCCGCTATGAAGACCGGAGCCATGTCGAATCGATCCGCGACAGCCTGACGCAGGATAAGCCTGTCACGGTGATAGTCACGGTCACCGATCATCAAAGCATCTTCTATAACCGGAAACCGCACCCGAAGATCGCGGTGCAGGACGGCGAATCCCAAGCCTTCCTGATCGGGTTCAACCGCCCCTACCTTGTCCAGTCGTTAAAGATCGGGCAGAAGTACTGGCTCACCGCGCATTTTATCTATAAGTTCAACAAAATCCAGGCTGGAGGTTTCGATTTCGAGGAATATATCGAGGGCGAGGACGCATCGAATTTCGGCGCGATCCTGCCGGTGTACCAGTTGACTGAAAAGCTCTATATGAAGGAACTGCGGAACATGGTCCGCAATACGCTCGACATCTTCCTTCCGAAGATCGACGACGAGCTTCCCGTGTACATGATCAAACAGCACAATATTCTCGGGAAGCAGGACGCGCTTCGGAATATCCATTACCCCGAGGACTCCCAACTCCTGAAAAGGGCGAAACTCCGGCTTGCGTTCGAGGAGTTTTTCGCGATCCAGCTCGCTGTAATAAAAAAGCGCACTATCTTTCAATCCGTGGAAAAACCCTACCGGTATGAGAAACAGGACTTGATGAAGAAATATCTCATCTCGCTTCCCTACAAACCGACAAAGGCGCAGTATAAGGCGCTCGAGGAGACGATCCTCGATATGCGCTCGGCGCACCCGATGCACCGGCTCCTTCACGGGGATGTCGGGAGCGGCAAGACGACCGTGGCGATGGGCGCGATGATCTTCAGCGCCGAGAACGGTTACCAGAGCGCGTTGATGGTTCCGACCGAGGTGCTCGCCGTTCAGCATTACGAGACACTGAAGACTATCGCCGAACCGTTGGGCCTGACGCCTGTTCTCCTGACTGGATCGTTAAGCGCCGCCGAAAAAACCGCCGCGAACGAGCTCCTTAAATCCGGTTCGGCAAATCTCGCTGTAGGGACGCACGCCCTTTTCCAGAATGACATCGAGTTTAAAAGCCTCAGCCTGATTATCGTGGACGAACAGCACAAGTTCGGGGTGGAACAGAGGATCGCGTTATCCAAGAAGACTTCCGCGCCCGACGTCCTTGTGATGACCGCGACGCCGATCCCGAGAACGCTGACTCTCACCATCTACGGCGACCTCGAAGTCTCGCTGATCGACGAACTTCCGTCGCACCGCCTGCCGATCTCCACCAAATGGGTCACGCACTCGAAGTACGAGGTGATGCTCGATTTTATCCAGAAAGAGATCGAACGCGGCAGGCAGGCGTTTTTTATCTATCCGCTGATCGAGGAATCCGTCTACCTCGAGAGTAAGGCCGCAAAGGAAATGTTCGTCAAGCTCCAGCGTTTTTATAAAAACCTCGCGATCGGCCTCGTACATGGTAAAATGCGCCCTGCGGAAAAGAACGAGATTATGACCGAATTCAAACAGGGCAAAATCCATATCCTTGTCTCGACCAGCGTGATCGAGGTTGGGATCGACGTACCGAATTCTACGGTGATGGTCATCGAAAACGCGGAGCGATTCGGCCTGTCACAACTCCATCAGTTCCGGGGCCGTGTCGGACGGGGGCCTTACCAGTCATATTGCTTCCTTGTCACCGGCAGCGACGATTCCGAGGATACCGTCCGGCGAATGAAGATCATGACGGAGACGAACGACGGATTTCGAATCGCCGAGGAAGACTTGAAGCTCAGAGGCCCCGGCGAGATACTCGGGGTGAGGCAGTCCGGCATGCCGGAATTAAAGATCGCTGATTTTTTACGTGACGAGAAGCTGTTAAAAGTGGCGCGTGAGGATGCTAGGGTGATACTTGAAAAAGACCCGGAACTCGAAAAACCAGCCCATCAGTCCCTGAAAAAGGGGATCCTCGATTTCCTGCCTTCGGATTATCTTCGTTCGGGATAAAAAAAAGCCCCGCGGGAAATTCCGCGGGGCTTAAATCTATCTCTTATTCAGAGACTTCTACATTTTCAATAGCCTGAGGCTCGATGATATCGTTGATGATCTTGTCAAGTCTCAAGATAACATCCTTAGCCTGCTGCTTACCGAGGAATACTTCGTCGAACTGTTCGTCCATTTTCTGGCGAACTTCCAGCCAATAAGCGTTGGCGGGAGCAAACTTACCATAGGCGAGTTCGATGATAAACGGGTCTTCCTTCGAACTATTCATAGCCAGATGGGGCTGATACTTAATGACCTCTGGAGCCTTGAGATAATGATCCGATTCAACCAGCGAAATTCTGGAAGGAACCGCAAGTCCCGCTTCAGCGGTATAAATCTGGCCTTCGAAGCTTGTGATGAACTTCAGGAGCTTCCAAGCCGCGTCTTTATTGGGAGACTGTTCGGCGATTGCGAGAGAAACCGCGACCACAGTAGCGGCCTTCTTCACGTTCTGCGGAAGAACAGCGTAACCCCACTTGAAGTCTTTGATCTTCTTGAACTTCAGCATCTGCCAGCGACCGTACATACACATCGCGACACGGCCGGACATAAACGCTTCACCGCCGCCCAACTGCTTGGACTGGTCGATAGAGGGCGCGACACCGACTACATTGATCAGGTCGGCGACATACTGAATGGCCTTGGCATTTTTATCGACATTGGCGCCGCGTGAGAACACCCAGTTGCCCTTGTCGTCGAAGATCATACCGTCGTTCTGCATAATCCACGAATTATACCAGTCAGCCCAAGTTTCGATAATGAAACCGTACTGGTCGATCTTCTTGTCCCCGTTATAGTCGACAGTCAGCTTTTTCGCGGCATTGAGGAAATCTTCCCATGTCCAAGTATCGTCGGGATAAGAGAGTCCGGCTTTATCGAACATGTCCATGTTATAGTAGAGCACAAAAGAAGTCCAGTCCTTCGGAACGCCGTACAATGTCCCTTCGAAGGTAAACTTCTCCATAAGGGCGGGATAGAAGTCTCCGACATTGAAATCGGGTTCCTTTACATAATCGTCAAGAGCAGCGAGGTTACCCTTACTGGCATATTTAAAGAAGTCCTGGATATGCAGATAAAATACATCGGGATAGGTGCCGCCCGCGAACATTGTCTGAAGTTTATCTGAATAATTCAGGGAGTCAACGGAGATGACTTTCAGACCGATATGATCGCCCTTCGCATCCTGCTGTTTCTGGAACTCTTTAAGAACAGCATAGACAGAGGACTTTTCTTCAGGAGTCCCCCACATCAGGAATGTCAAAACTGTATCCCCGGTTTCATCCAGCTTAAACTCGTTAGCAACTGAATCGTTGGTCCCGCCGCCGCCTTTTCCGTCACACGCGGGAAGCGCGAGCAGGAATAAACACGCTACCATCCAAAAATATCTTGCCATGTATGCCTCCAAAGCTTTTACTTATCGATCACATAGACAATAGACTTATAGGTCCCGTCGGCGAGCTCATACTTATCATTATTGTTAGGGTCTCCGACAATGAAAATCCCTTCGTCGATTGCATATTGATAAAGGTACCGTCCGGGATTGAGCGGGATTGTCACAGTCCAGAATCCGGTTGACGGATCTTTCTGCATCGCGACTTTAGCGCCTTGGGATAACGGGACATCGGGATAAAACGGATTCGATTTCCCGATAGCCCAATTGTTGAAATCGCCGATCAGCCAAACCTGCCTCGCGGTCGGTTCGTCAAAGTTAAACTTTACATGCACTTCACTAGTGCCGAACGACCCGAGTACCTTATACGGCTGAACCCGATCCATTACCTCGCCCTCTTCACACGATGTGACGGCGAGTGTAAGGATCAGGGTCAGCATAAGACTGCTAAAAACTTTTCTTCCGGAAAATACTAACATTTTTCTACCTTTGTGCTATTGCGCAGGTTGTTCTTCAGGCGCATCTTGCTTTGCTTCAGCCGGCATGGTTACCATGATAATAGAGTTATTCCCGCCAAAGCCATCGTCGACATGTTCAGGTGTGTTTGGGTCTTCCTGCCAGTTCGAGGTATCGACAATGTACTTATACTGATACCTTCCCGGCGCAAGAGGAATAACCGCAATCCAATATCCGGTTTTCGGATCCAGTTCCATTACCACACGTGCATTCTGCTGTAAAGGCACTGCGGGATATGCGGGATTACTTTTGCTCTGCGACCAGTTATTAAACGATCCCGCAAGCCAAACTTCCTTTGCGGAAGGGGCGTCGAACACAAACTTCACTAAAACTTCGCTCCCTTCTATTCCTACCATTTCAAAGGGAATATATCTATCCTTTACAGCGTCAAGAACGCCGCAGGAATTAAATGCTATAAGAAACATTCCCAAGACTGAAAGTAGGAGGTTCTTTTTCAGTTTCATTTTTCCCTCCATTGTTTTTCTTAACACTTAGAATACAATTGAAGCAGTGAATGCAATCGAAGGATTTGCTACATATGTCAACCAGTCCACAGCAAAGGTCTGATTTACAGAATCAATCACCTGAGATTGCAGTTTCTTTGTAACCATGTTTTCATGGTTTGCACCATCAAAATCGTATCTGAATGATTCAACATCGTACCCAAATGTCAACGAAAGCCTGAGGGATTCGAAAGGCGAAGATATCAAACCGACTACAGGAAGGAAGTAAAAACCACCGCTATAAATCGGATTTCCGGTTGTAGTAGCCAGCAAACCGTATGCAGTAACACCAGCATAAACCGTCAACATTTCATCGATATAAAAATCGAACGCAGCTTTCACAGAGAGGTCCGAAGAAACATTACTCGAAACAGCATAATTCTCATAAGACCCAGCTAATCTAATTCCAAAAGTATCAAACATGATAAAACGCAAACTCAGATTTATCGAATTTCCTGAAATAGCTGTTCCCGTCTGATTAGCAAATAAAAAATCAATCCATGCCAATTGGAATAACTGCATATCTCCGAATTCGAGTGCTGAGTATGCCTTTAAGTCAATGTTCATTCGCGTACTGTTGGTAATAGTATCCATTCTATAGAATGCAGACAGTTCAACTTCATTACCCTCAAACATACCTGTTCCGATACCGGCATATATATCTATCAATCCGGTTTTCGCGGTAGAAAGAGCGTTTCCAGGCAAACCTTTACCACTTCTATATACCCCTTCAAAGAAAAGATTCATGATTGAAAGATCAACATTTCCAAAAAGTCCTAAAGAGTAAACAACAAACGCTGTATTATATTTCTGGGATAATGCTGACTGGAAATTGGTTGCATTATGAGCAGAACCTTTTGCGATATCATTATTAGGATGATTATCAACCTTGGCCAATACACCCAGTTTCAACATTCCAAGATTGTAGTTTACATTTCCCTGAATATGAGAACTGGTCTGCCATTTATTCAGGTAGGCTGCTACTTCATAACCTAAATCACCCTTACCCGATAGATACAATCCGGTCAATCCATACCCCAATCTCATAAAACGATCATCGGTGTTTCCATCGTAGAAAGCAGGAGTATGAATAGTGTTATTATAAGCAAAATATACCGGCTTGTCATAACTATATTTCGAGTATTCCCATCCATAATTCTCAAATCCAGAGAACATCGGATCGTTAAATCTAAAGCCGTATCTATTTACGAAGATCGTAACATTTGCTTTATCTGTATCATAGATAAAGTTAAACCCATCAGCAATCAAATAATCATTGCCCGTAGCATACGGATTAATCTTAATCTTGAAGGTAGATTTATACTCCTTATCCTCTAAAGTAGGATAGAGATTAAGTTTTAAAAATGAAACATTGTTCAAATATGGCTGGCCTGTTCCAGTAGTGTTAATTACCCCATTCGAAACATCTAACACCATATTTAATAAAAAGAAACCTTCTCCTTTAAAAAGCAACATGGCTCCATAAGATGAATTTACAACTCCGATTGTTGAAAATACCATGAATAAAAAAGCTATTCCCAATCTTTTGAATATATTCATTTGTCTCCTCCTGTTTTCTATATATTGTAGTTAAACTTCAACACAATCTTTCTCTCAAATTCCTTAGCAGAATAGGTGGAAGAAACTGTACTTGTCAAACGATCAGAATCTCCGCCATTTCCGAATTCAAGAAATATCCCCATATTATTCACCGGATAATACTGGATTTGTCCAAAATAGTTCCACCATGTCGAAGAACCCGATGCAGTAAGAATTGCACCGCCGCTATTCATAAGCAGTATGCGTGAGTATAGCTTAATCTGCGGAGTGATATTTGCAACAAGTTCCAATCCGCCAGCCTCAATCCGATAAGTAGGATCATCATAGAAGGCTCGATATATCTTATACTGTAAATTAATCTTTCCAGTTTCATTTTCAAATTTCAATTCAAAGAATAAGGCATCATTTTTCTTGTTATCGTCATATTTATTATTGCCGCCCCAAAGTTCAATACTTCCAGGCATATAAAGTACATAACTCGCAAAGAACTTGATACCCTTTTTAAACTGAACACTCAACTTTGTATAATAATTGAAAACCTGTCCGGTAGTATACACCCCTTCCCTATAGTCCCAGATATGATATCCCCAAAGCCAAGGTGTATTTGCTATTATGGATGTCGGGACAGAGGGGCTTCCAAGTTTTGCCGAAGTTGCATATACTGGATGCCCGTATTTGATGTTAAACTCAAAATCTATCATTTTCAGCGGGAAAGCATAGAGAAGCTGTATAAACTCCTCAAACCAGTTTCCGCCTGTACCACCAAACTGCGCATCGGCGTCATAGTTTTTTCCTTTATACATAATACTGCCATTCAAATTGAAATTCCCGGCTAAAGTAGGGAAAGAAGATTTGAATTCAAACCGATATGCAAATCCATCTATTGCACCCAAAAAAGGAGTATTGGATAACGGTCCTCTCCAAGCCTCGTCGATATGATTGAATTCAAGTCCCATGAAAAGATTAATACTCGCGGGGAGAATTATATTCGCGTTTACATCATATCCGAAACCTAAAACTGAATTGTTACTCTTTGCCTGCCACCGCTTCATAGAAAAAGTAAAACCTAAAGACCCGGTGAAAAACTTATTCAGTTTATATCCGCCGTCAAAACGGGTACCGAAATAGTTATCATTGATATCTTTTCCGTACAAAACCGTTTTAGTATGAAGTCCTTTTAAGATCTGTTCACTTTGCTCAAAAACAAAAGTAACTGTCTTCTGATCGGTATTTTTTTGACCGAAAATGCTAAGATAAGGCTGTCCTAACCAAGTCCAGTTCTCATTTCTGATGAGAGAAAAGTTAATTTTATTAGGTTTATAGGAGAAATGTACCATTTCATTTTTTATCTGCATTTCCGCGCCGGACGAATCAAGAAGGTTAACTTTTAAATTTCCCCACCCCGTCCATCCGTTATCACTTAGAAGATTCATCTTTAATTCATAATATCCATATTTGTTATCACTATAGGGATATATCTTCCATGTTCCATTGCTCACTACCGAACCGGTAGCGTCGTTGTACCATTGAATCCCACCTTCCATGAACGCATTCCATGTTATCCCCGCAAATGCGCTGTGTAAGGAAGTAAACAGAAGCAATAAAGCTAATAGTAGTTTCTTTTTCATTCTTTCCTCCTCACTTGATCATCAGAACGGGCTGACAGACAAACCGACATGGCTATACATTTTCAACCCGGGTAATACCCAAATCCCGAAATCCAACTTAAAATAATCCGAGTCGGTCACTCCAACTCCCAGGGTTAACGACCCTTCGTTAAATCCGGTATAAATTTCCATATTCTCAAGATAATCGAATTCAATCCCAAAATATAGATTTGCAAATGACACACTATCACCGAAAAGATTGATATATGGAACCGTATGTGCCGAACCAAGGGCATTGTAATCTACAGTAAGATTAAGAAACTTTGTGATGTAACACTTCAAACCCAGGAACAAGTCTCTTTTCAGTGAATCCCCACCAGTACCTATTAATGAAATACTTGAAGAAAATAGATTTCTTCCGTTAATACCCAACACTAAAACATCGCTGAAGAGATGCAACTGTGTACCGACATCAAATGAAAAACCTATTCCATCGCTATTTACACTAAAACCGGTATAGCTGGGCAGGTTTCCTGCATGTATATCAACCATTTTTAAGCTCAATCCTACGGAAACACTTTTTAGAATGGAATTCCCTATTTCAAAGGATGTAGCACCGGTTGCATAGATATAGTTATACGACAACGCAGTGAAATCCCCTGTTGACTTAAACCCAACCGCAGTCTTCATAAATCCCAAGTTATATCCGGCGGCAAAAGCAAATTCATGCATTGATGATCCGGGGACATCTTCATACGGTGCGCCGTAGGAAAACCAGATTTCCAAATTCTTTTTTACATCCGCCAAAGCCGCGGAGTTAAAAAATATTGAGGAGACACCCATAGAATCGGCATTGATAGCGCCCCCTTTCCCCACAACTTTTCCTCCTACATAGCGGCCTTCCAGAATTTCCCCAAACATTCCGCTAATGGAAGAAAAAACTAGGGTTAAACCAATTGCAAAGATAAATACTTTATTCCGCATACAATCCTCCTAGTTCTATCTCAGTACGTTGACATACCCTTTCAGCTTGACAGCATCGCTGGAAGGATTGAACCCGCTTAAGACTACAATATATGTTCCCATACCTACAAGATTATTATTCTCATCTTTACCATCCCAAACAAGATATGGTGATATATTATTGACATCAAGAGTTTGGGGGTCATCATAGATTGTTGCAACCTTATTCCCGATCAGATCATACACGGTTATTTTCACACCATACAAGTATCCGATCGATTTTAAAACATTGGTATCGACACTGAATGTCACAGTACCGCCTTGATCCGGGATTAGATAAGAAGTATCATTTCCGAAATTATCCTTCGATCCACTGAAGAAAGGAATAATCGTATGTGAATAATCGCTCGCCCCAGGTAATGCATATATTTTCCCGTTGAACTGAGGTGAGAAATTTGTGTTGACATGACCGTTGGTAAATACATTCAGAATAAAATAATTGTCCTGCGAAACACGCGGATTGATCGAATTGATACCCCCGAGGTTATCTGGACAAAAATCAAAGACCGGGCTTCCATCGGCAGGTCCAGTACTCACCGCGGTGACTTTAATAGTCAAGTTTGAAATATAAATAGGTGACATCCCATTCGTAAAAACAGTCCATTTAACAAAACCTGTCGCGACATGCTTGGTTTTTTCAGTTTCTTTTGTTGTAAAATTCAGGAACACAGAATTTGCGGAAAATCCCGAACCAGGAGTATAGACTGTACCGTTAAAAGAATAAATGCTTTCCCAAGTAGCACTCAAGCCGCCACTTGGGTCGATTGAAATAGTCCTCCATACCTGAAAGCCGCCGCCGCCTGTCCAAGTGATGTCATGGTCTTTTAACCAAAAACCGGTATAGAAATCCACATCCCATTCATAAAGGTTGATATTTCTTTTCCAGCCGCTGTTCATATTAGCCATCGACCTTGTACCGACATTCGTGACACGATCGATGAGAAGCATCAAGTTGTTTTCCTGGCCGGAGGCTTGCCCCTGAATAGCATAATAGAAGCCGTTGGTATCCCAAGTAAACCAGAAACCGAATATTTCACCGGATGTTCTTTCCGTGGGAGATGACATTTTAGAATCATCTGAAAGTTCACAAATGTTTTCCGCGGTTTTGGGAGGATATATATACGCCTTAGTATTTGAAATGGAATTTGTAGAATACTTCGGGTAGCTTAATACCATATTCTCGCTGATCAGCATATCGTCAGCATCCCAACCATAATTTGTGCCAGCCCAGTTTGTAACTGTTACAGTTAAATTTGAGATATAAGCCAACAAATAGCTCTTATCCGCCGCGCTCTTCGGATATAGATTGTTCGCGATCAATAGAGCCGTCATGAATATTAAGAAGACTCTGACTAACTTCATATTTTAACCTCCACCTTTTCAAATTTTGCATTGTGCTGTTAGTTTAACCGATTTTAACATTTTGTCAATACTTTTTTCCTTCATCGAAAGAAAATATTTATTTTCATCTAACCGAATCGGATTTTTCTTATCTTATTACCCCCTCATTTTATTATAGAGAATTATATTATGGAAACGTTTCCATGTCAAGCGTTTTTTGATATTTTTTCAAAATATTATTTCTTCTATCCATAATTTGGTTTTTAGGGGAATCTTTCAATACTATCGGCTTATCCATTCGGATCGGTTATTCATGCAAATTCCGAAGTTCGGATTACCCTGAACAATCCTGAGTTTATAGATTTCCCAGGAATCAAAAATATTTTATCATCACGCTCTAAAGTAAACATGGCGGGGCGTCGATAAAAAGAGCAAGGAAGTTGTGTTTCTTTGCAAATGAGAATTCCCGTTCTTCCCCTAACTTAATTTTCGGAACTTTCCGAAAATGCTTTAGCTTTTCCTACGAAAAAAATCCGGCAAGGACGCCGGGTTCAATATATCAAGGAGGATTGATATGATTATCAACCACAACCTCAGCGCTATCTTCGCAAACCGTTCGTTGAAAAATGACGGTCTCGAGATGGACAAAAACATCGAGAAGCTCTCTTCCGGCATGCGTATTAACAAAGCCGGCGACGACGCTTCCGGGTTGGCGGTGTCAGAGAAGATGCGTTCACAGGTTCGCGGCTTATGGCGAGCTGTCAAGAACACTGAGGACGCCATTTCCTTTATCCAGACTACCGAAGGTTATTTGCAGGAATCGACAGACATTCTTCAGCGTCTGCGCGAACTTTCAATTCAGGCCGCGAACGGTATCTACGACGTCACCGATCGCATGATGATCCAGGTGGAAGTCTCCCAGATGATCGACGAACTCGACCGTATCGCTTCTCATGCGCAGTTTAACGGCATGAACATGCTTACCGGCCGTTTCGCACAGCCCGTGATCGGCAACAACCCGACCGCGAGTATGTGGTTCCACCTCGGAGCAAACATGGATCAGAGAGTACAGGCCTTCATCAACACGATGACCGCCTCGGCGCTCGGAATGAGAAATCCGGTCAACAATCAGATCTTAAGCCTCAGCACCCCTGAAAACGCCAATATGGCAATCGGTCAGATCGACGTTGCCTTGGTAAAAGTCAACAAGCAGAGAGCGGACCTCGGCGCGTATCAGAATCGCCTCGAGTATACCTCGAAAGCTTTAATGATCGGTGCTGAAAACCTGCAAGCCGCGGAATCCCGTATCCGCGACACGAACATGGCTACCGAAATGAGCGATTTTGTGAAGAACCAAATCCTCACTCAGGCTGCTACCGCCATGCTCGCTCAGGCGAACCAAAAGCCTCAGCTAGTCTTGGCTCTGCTGCGGTAATTAGGGTTCCTGCTCAGGGATAGGTATAATAGAATAAAGTTTTTATAGTAGTTATCCCGCCGCCATCGGGATAACTACTCATTTTTATCTTTTTAAATTTCCCGATCGTTGATCGGGATAACTGCGTTTTATTATTTCGGTAATAGGCAAGTGATCGTCTACCCCCGGATTCCTTCTCCGCACTTTTCAGGGTACGCATACCAGGGACCCCAACAATCGCAGGGATGGATATTTTTTTTCAAGGAGGGTAGAAATGATCATCAATCACAATATCAGTTCTGTTTTCGCGAACAGGCAGTTTAAGATTACCGAGCTAAGCTTGAACTCGGATATCGAAAAACTTTCCTCCGGTTTGAGAATCAATAAGGCCGGCGACGACGCTTCCGGTCTGGCTGTTTCCGAGAAAATGCGGACGCAGATTAAGGGCCTATACCAGGCTATGCGCAATACCGAAGACGCGGTTTCCTTCCTTCAGACCGCTGAAGGATACCTGGAAGAAACTACGCAAGTACTCCAGAGAATCCGCGAATTGTCGGTGCAGGCGGGTAACGGTGTCTACAGCACTGAGGATCGCTCGTTGATTAACGTTGAAATCAATCAGCTGCTGGACGAATTGAACCGTATCGCCTCCCACGCGCAGTTTAACGGTATGGACATCTTTCTGGGCCGTTTCGCTGAACCGAACGTCAACACTCCCGCTTCGGCGGGCGGCGCTCCGGCGACTGCGGAGGAAACAGGCATATGGTTCCATATCGGACCGAATATGAACCAAAAAGTTCAGGTTTTTATCGGTACTATGAATGCCGCGGCGCTGGGTCTTATGGAAGATAAGTCCCCGAAAGTTTCGGCTGAATTGCCCGAAACCGCCAACCGTTCGATCGGCCTCATCGACCAGGCGCTTGAAAAAGTGGCCAAGCAGAGAACCGATCTCGGCTCATATCAGAACCGTTTCGAGAAGCTTTTCAAGGGCTTATACATAGCGTTTGAAAACACTCAGGCGGCGGAATCCCGCATCCGGGATACCAATATGGCGGAACAGATGAGTGAATTTGTGAAGAACCAGATCCTGGCGCAAGCTAACGTCTCGATGCTGGCTCAGGCAAATTTAAAGCCCCAGCTGGTGCTGAGGCTCCTTGGTTAGGGATAGGCTGATACCCTACTACGCTAGGATATAGTCTAACGAAATCTGATTGTTGAGGGTCCCTGGTTATTTTCTTACACTATTTGTATCGTCATTTGCGGAATTCCCTTTAGGAATTTCGCAAAAAAACGTCCCGTTTTTTGCGGGACGTTTTTTATTTTCCGGGATTACAACAAGCCCCGGAAGTAAAATGCTTCCGGGGGTTTTTATTGATCTCTCTTGTTTATTAATAGTTAAATCTGTGGTCATTGATATTATATTTCATACCGCCGAGAAGCTCCCATACCTTCGGGTAATCTCGGAAAAGAAGAAGCGTTGATGGCGTAAAGTATTTCGGTCTCTGTCTGGATATCCCAGCATTTTGATAATTAGGGTAATGACCGTAATAGAAATTATGATACCAAAGACCGTATCGGGATTTACCCTGTCCGTAATACAGGACCAAAACATCATCTTCTACATTTGTTTCATAAGCATTAAGAATGTTCGATAACGCCGTTTTCTGTACGCCAGTCAAATGAATATTTTCATCGCCTTTCATACAGTCAAGCAACATTCCCGCTATACTTGTATAAGATCCTCCCTCACCTATCGAAGGTCTGAACCAGCAATGGTATGTATCAACTGAACCCCATCTATTGATCCAAACAGCGACACCGAGAGGCGGGTAATAAGGAACTCCGGCGTTTGTAGCATAATCCCAATATCCGTAAAACCAATTATTATTTGTTTCCGTCAGCGTTTCGAGATAGTCATAGGTCTGCTCAATATATCCGATCGTTCTTGTCATTCCCTCTTTCGTTACCGCGGTAAGGTAAGGAATATCGGATTGAGAACCGGACCCCCAAGTGATAAAATAGTTCGATAAGTCGGTATGAATATAGTCATAATAACTGTCAACGATCTGTTTTGCGATCGTAAAAGAAGTACCGTTCGAGACCGATATCCTTTCAAAGAGTTCATCATAGTTAAACCCTTCAGTCGGCAGCGATCCCATGCTCCCGACAAGCCAGTCCGCGACGTCCTTATAGGTATAAAGGCTTTCCAGTATCATCATTTCACAAGCGTCGAACGAAAGGACTCTCACCGACCCGAGCGTCGTCTTTATCGCGTAAGTAACTTCGTCGTCGGAAACTCCTTTACTGTGGATTTCATCATACCCGATATAAAGAGGGCTTATAACGCTCCAAGTATTCGTTTTTTCGACCGCGGTATCGTTCAGCCCCATTTCAAGTACGTTATACCCGTGGTCCCAAAGATTGAGCCAGACGTCGGATGTATCGAAATGAGATTTTACCCAGGATAGATTATCGATCATGGCCGCAGCCGTCGCGGTATTATCAAACCGGTCTCCGTTGTAGTATACCCGCTCGAACCATCCGGAAGTCTTGTTATAATAATACACTCCGGAATACCAGTAGTTTGTAAGTTCGATATCCTTATTCTTGATCAGCTTCCCATCCCAAATATACGAATAATAATAATCGTCCCAGCTGGATACGCAGAGGACGATATCGACATTCGAGGACTGAAGTACGCCGACATTCGACGCCATTTCCGCGATATCGTCAAACAGGTTGTAGATCAGGTTATTCCGTCCCCAAGCATAAAAAACGATGAGGAGCTTAGGGTTAGAAACCTGAACGGACAACGGAGCTACCTTGACGGTATAGACTGGAGCCGCCGGTTCCGGGGCGCAGGATAAAAGCATGGCGGAAACGATAATATAACCGAAAGAAACGGCATATATAAAACGTCTCAATATACTGCTCCTTCTTCAGATGATGAAAATTATAATCTCAAGACATGGAAAAATCAAGCGTTGCCAACCGAAAACTGAAGGCAGGCGTAATGTTAATCCATGTTGATCCGTGTTATTCGTGTCATCCGCGAATAATTGGGGTACTACTAAAGAATCCCATTTCACACGGATAAGCACGGATTCTACGGATTCGCGCGGATTAAACAGGCCGGAACGATGCATTAAATTTATATGGGCGCTCAGCTACCGTCAAAGCACCCTGCTCTACTTCCCGGCCTTCTCTTCGACCTTCGGATGTTTCTTCTCGAAGAAGATAAGCAGAACGGCGAGGATGATACTCCCGACCACCACGAAGCTGTCGCTGACATTGAACACGAACCAGCGGATGGATTCGTTGATCCCGCAGTCGAGGAAGTCGGTGACCGAGCCGAATGCGATCCGTTCGAAGTTGTTTCCGATCGCGCCGCCGAGTATCCCCATCAACGCGATCCTGCCCCAGTCCTGCGGGGCGCCGTCCTTGATAAACTTATCGATCTTGATATAGAAATAGATCACGACCGCGACCGCGATCAGCGATGCGATGACCAGCGCGGGCATTTTCCATGCAGCGTCCACACCGCTCAGTATTCCGAACACCATCCCGGAATTGCGGATATAGACGAAACGGAAGAACACGCCGAGAATTTCTATAGGCTGGTTCGGCGGGACGTTCTTCACGATGAAATACTTCGTCACGAGATCCAACAGGCCGATAAACACGGCGATACACGGGTAAACGATCTGTTTCCAGGTAATCTTTTTCATTTTATCTCCCTATTCGGCTTTAAATCCGGATACTTTGACAATCGGGGCGCAGCGCTCGCAAAGGGTCGGGTGATCGTGGTCTTCCCCGACATGCGTCGAGTAGTTCCAGCAGCGGTCGCACTTCTCCCCCTCAGCCTTCTCCGCATACACCGCGACGCCGTTCTCTTCGGCTGTCGGCAATGTTACCGTATCGGCCGCTTCCGCGCGCGACACGATGAAGAAGTACCGGAGCTGATCTTTATACTCTTCGAGCAGTTTTTTCTGTTCCGGGTTAGCCGGTTTGATCGTTATTTTCGCGTCGACGGAATTCCCTATCATCCCCGCAGTGCGGAGATTTTCGAGCGCCTTCAGAGCGGTCTCGCGGATATTCATGATCTCGTCGAACTTCTTCACAATAGCTGGGTTGTCCCATTCCGCCGCCGCGCCGATCCATGCGCCCAAATGCACCGATTCGTTAAAAGTCTCCTTTTCGGCCGCGTAGAATTTCTGAAACACTTCTTCCATAGTAAACGGCAATATCGGCGCGAGCATCGTCATCAGCGACTTCAGGATATAAGACAGCGCGGTGCGCCCCGAACGTCCTTCGACGGAATCGGCGGGATAGATGTAGAGTCTGTCCTTCAGGATATCGAGGTAACGGTTGCTCATATCGATCGCGCAGAAATTGTAGATCTCGCGGAAGCCCCTAAAGAACTCGTAGCCGTCGTAGAACTTCTCCACGCGCTGAGTGAGGCCGTGGAGGAGCGCGAGAGCGTATTTGTCGATATCCATCATCTCTTTATATGCGAGCGGCTCAGTCTGATCAAAATGCTTAAGGTTGCCCATCAGGTAGCGGAACGTGTTCCGTATCTTACGGTACGAGTCGACGCTTTTTTGGATCATTACCTCGCCGATACGCATTTCGTGGGTCGAATCCTCGGTGACAAACCAGAGCCGGAACACGTCCGCCCCGAACTTTTCGTACACCGCTTTCGGCGCAATGGTGTTCCCGTGGCTCTTGTGCATCGGCTTGCCCTGCTCGTCGAGGGCCATACCGTGGGTAATGACAGCCTTGTACGGCGGGCGTCCGTGAATCGCCATCGACATCCACATCGACGACTGGAACCACCCCCGGTACTGGTCGTTACCCTCGAGATAGACATCGGCGGGGCTGTGAAGGTTATCGCGTCGGTCGAGGACTGCAAAATGGCTGACCCCCGAATCGAACCAGACATCGAGGATGTCCTTTTCTTTCTCAAATTCCTGATGTCCGCATTTCGGGCACGCCAGGCCTTCCGGAATGAAATCGGCGATATCGCGCTTGTACCACGCTTCAATGCCTTCCGCTGAAATAATCGGTTTTACTTTATCGATGATTTCTTTATTTGTCACCGCGTCGCCGCACTTCTTGCAGTAAAACGCGGGAATCGGCACGCCCCATCTGCGCTGGCGCGACAGACACCAATCCGGCCTGCCCTCGAGCATATTGCGGAAACGTTCCTCGCCCCACTTCGGGTACCATTTAATTTTATCAAGGAAGCTTATCGTGTTTTTCGACAATTCTTTATCCGAAACCTTGAAGAACCATTGCGGCTTCGACCGGAATATAACCGGCTTTTTACATCTCCAGCAATGCGGATATGAATGGAGCAGGTCGCTCCTGTGATAGAGACGTCCCTTCGCGGAGAGAAATTCGATAATCGCGTTATTCGCTTCGCCGACCTTCATCCCTTTCCATTCGGGAACATCGTCGGTGAAACGGCCTTCGTCGTCGACCGGTGAAAGCATCGGTAGCCCGTAGGCTAACCCCGCGAAATAGTCCTCCATACCGTGACCGGGCGCGGTATGCACCACACCGGTTCCGGTATCCATTGTGACATGTTCGCCGAACACGATCTTCGATTCGCGGTCGATCCATGGATGCGCGACCGAAAGGTTTTCCAAATCGGCGCGGGTGAGTCGAACCTCCTTTTCCGCGGCATGACCGTGGATTGAAAGCACCGAATCGGCAAGTTTTCGAGCCATAATGATGTATTCCCCGTGAAGCAGATACGCCGCGTATTCCTCTTCGGGATGGAACGACAGTCCGGTATTCGCGGGGAGCGTCCACGGCGTGGTCGTCCAGATCATTACGGACACGGGTTTGTCCAATCCGGGGACCTGATGCGATTTCACCGGGAAGAGCACAAAAATCGCCGGCGACGTATGGTCATGGTATTCGACCTCAGCGTCCGCCAGCGCGGTACCGCAGTTGGGACACCAGAGGATCGGGCGAAGTCCGCGATAGATATATCCCTTCTCGACCAGCCTGCCGAACGCCTCTACGATCGAACCTTCATACTGGCTCGACAGGGTAAGGTACGGATTTTCCCAGTCGGCAAACACGCCCAGCCGTTTGAATCCTTCCATCTGGATTTTTACATATTTCATCGCGTAATCGCGGCATTTCCCGATAATCTTCAACGGCTGCATTTCTTTTACGTCCTGCCCCAGTTGTTCCATCGCTTTAAGTTCGATAGGCAGACCGTGGCAATCCCACCCGGGAATATACGGGGTCTTGAAACCGCGGAGAAACTTATATTTGAGAATAATATCCTTATAAATTTTGTTAATACCGTGCCCGATATGAATCTCGCCGTTAGCGTAAGGGGGACCGTCATGCAGGATGAAGACGTCCGCGTCTTTCCTGTTCTCCTGTTGGCGTTGGTAAATCTCCGCCTTGTCCCATTTCTGGAGGTATAAAGGTTCGAGATTGGTCAGCCCGGCCTTCATACTGAACGGCGTGTCCGGGAGATTGACCGTTTTGGAATAGTCCATTTTCCTTCTCCTTTAGAGGGTGTAATAAAAAAACGTAATCGATTATTATAGAAGAAAGACGGCGATTCGTCAAAATAAGTGGGTAAGTGAAAAGACATAAGTGAAAAGTATAAAGTGGAAACTAAAAAAGTGAAGAGGAAAGAAGGTACGGAGAATAAACCTTTCTAAATCTGCGTAAATCCGTAAAATCCGCGCAAATCCGTGTTCTATTGGGATACAAATTTAAACTCCAATTCCCCACAGATGACGCGGATCATGTGGATTTGCCAGTTCGATAACAACCGCTTGAACAACAAAAAGTTTCACGCAGAGCACACCGAGGAAGAAGCAGTGATGTATATTCAAGAGATTTTATCATGCTACCATAGCTGTTTTTGTTATCTCATTCTGAAAGAATTGTTTTAAGAGCATGATACCGCGAAAGTAAAACAGAATCTCTCATCAAACGTTTATGGTAACACCTCTGCGTACTCCGTGTGAAGTTTTCGATTGGGCATGGGTTTCAAAATCTACTCATTGGTGAAAATTCGGATATTTTATCCCGCAAATCAGCGTTCTATTGGGATTGAATATTTAACCCCAATTCCACGCAGATGACGCAGATGACACGGATCATCGCGGATGAAAAGAAACGGATTCTTATACACGCCAACCTTACTCGTATTATCACTCGCATTCTTGACACCCCAAAGATTCAGCTATAAAATGAAACAATGTAGTATTCAGTTTATTTGAAGGAGTGGCTATATGAAAAGATTTTTCGTTTTTTTATTGTTACTTTTCCCTGTTCTTCTTTATCCGAAACAGACATTACTCGATGCTGTAAAGAAAGGCGATCTAAAGTTCATAGAAAGTTACAAGGGCGATATAGATGAATCCCTTGATAAAAACGGTACTACAGCATTAATAATGGCATCTGAAATTGGTAATATTTCCGTAATCAAAGCGCTATTGAAGCTCAATGCCGATATCGATTATGTTGATAATGCTGGAAAAACCGCGTTGATGTTTGCCTCAGAAAAAGGGAATGCAGATGCTGTCCGCGTATTAATTTCTTCTGGCGCAGACGTTGAGGCAGTTGATAAAGATGAAAACAACCCATTGATGTATGCGTCGCAAAAGGGAAATACAAACATTATTCATCAACTTATAGAAGCAGGTGCAAAGGTGTTTTTCCAAAACAAAAATGGATATACAGCCCTTATGATAGCAGCAAAAAACGGAAAACTTGGTGCAGTTCAAGTACTAATCTTCAATGAGGCGGATGTTAATGAATTGACTGGCGATCCTGTCAATAATGATTACGAAGCGAACTTTAATGAAAGCGCACTTATGATTGCTGCTATGAATGGCCACGTGGAAGTAGTTAAAGAATTAATAAAGGCCGGTGCGGATTTAGGATTAGCGTGGGGTACAGCCAAAGAAACAATACTTATGTTTGCGGCGGAAAAAGGACATGCAAATGTTGTGAAAGCACTTATCGAAGGTGGAGCGAAAATTAACGCTGAAGACACATTTAAAAAAACAGCACTCATGTACGCTGTGGAGGGTATCAACCCTGATGTAGTTAATGTTCTAATTGAAGCGGGTGCTGATGTAAATGTAATTGATTGTTTCGATTGGAGTGTAATAGATCATGCTTATAAAACAAAAAATTCTAAAATTATCAATCTCCTGAAAAAAGCCGGCGCGAAATAATCAGCAAATGACAACTAAATCTTCATTCGTGAGTCCGCCGTCCTCAAGCAGCATTCTCACCACTTCGATTAGGTTCGTATTCAGTTCCTCGATAGCTTCGCCCTGTGAATGAGCGCCTTTGAAACCGGGGATGTACCCTACATAAAGCCCGGTTTCCTTACAATGCTCGATAACCGCTGTATAGACCATTATTACCTCCATAATAAGTATAGCATATAAGCCCCCCTTATCAAGCAAATCTGCTTTGTACTCCGCCGTATCTGTTGACATACCCGCCCGCCGTGTTATAATATTGCCCAAAATCGCCCGCGAGGTGCCTATGAAATCCGCCAGACTGAAACCGCTCTACGAATTTCCATTAAATATCGACTATCTTTCACTCCGGGGCGGATTCCTTACCGAAAACGGGAAGAAAGCCGTGCTGATTTTCCGCAGGGACAATAAAACCTATTATTCGATTAACGAGGAGATTTTCGGCGGACACGATACGATCGAATACTTCAACATTTCGCCCGACGGCGGTAAAATCTGGTATGTATACCGTGAGGAGACCACACCGGACGGCAGCGGCGGAGCTGTGGGCGGGAAGTGGCATATCCGGATCGGAGAACGGGAGTTCGGGCCGTACGACGAGATTCATCAGCCGGATATCAGTCCCGACCTCAGCCGGTACTGCTTCGTATACAGGATAGAGCAGGATATTCCGGATGAATATCATAGCTATAACGATGAAGGCGAAGAACTTCCGCCGCTTTCAAAATGGTATGTCAATATCGACGGGATCACATCGCAGGCATACGATTCTGTTATGAACGCCGAGTTCGACGAGAAGTACGAAAAGCCCGTGATCGTATACAATATAGGAGGTTTTCCCGACGAATCCGGTTCGGTCAGAGGCGGCAAATGGTACCTGAAACAAGGGAACGATACTTCGACCGGGTTCGATTACATCCATTACTTCCGCATGCTTCAAAATGGTAATGTCTGCCTTGTCTATGTGAACAACCCCGTTTTCGATGAGGATGCGTTCGAACTGTATGTTGAAAGCGGATCGTGGGGAATGCTCCTGAACGGCAAACAGTACGGCCCGTTCGAGAAACTGCACAATCCCGTGATAGGGCCGGGTGAGAATTTCGGATTTGCATACAAATCAGGATACAAATGGAGATTTACAATAAACGACTCACAGTACGGGGACTACGACGACGCGGGTATTCTCGTTTTCAGTCGCGACGGGTCGAAGTTCGCATACTCGTATAACATTGGTTTCGACGAGGAACGCGGCGAGTCCGGGCAATGGTTTATCAAAGTCGGCGAAACCGTGCTCGGCGGTTACGACCAGATTTTCGACTTGGTCTTCTCCATCGACGGCACACAGTATGCATACGCATACCTCAAAGACGGAGAATGGTTCTTCGTTTTCAAGGGCGAAACATACGAAGCCGGCGAGATGATGAACCATATCGAGATTTCCCCCGACGGTAAAGGATTTGCGTTCAGCTACGTCCAGTCCGGTTTCTACTACCTGAATATCAACGGCCAAGTCTACGGCGATTATTCCTTCCTTCACGGCTTGCCGGTCTTTTACAACGATAAACAGGGTTTCAGGTTCCTTTTTTCCTACGACCGCTACTATCTTTGTATGAACATCGACGGCCGCGAGATTATCGAGCTGAGGACGATCCCGTCGTTCTACTGTACTCCCGACGGTGAAATCCAGATTGTTTCGCACGGCGACAGCGCCCAGACGACATTAATCATGAACTTCGAGGAGATCGGTACCTTCCGGAGCGCGCTTATTCTCCCCGGGAGTAACGGGAATCCGCTGGTACTGGCGGTCGACGATAAGAGACAGGTCACTGTGAACGAGATCGAGCTGTACGAGAAGCCCGAAGAATCGCCCGAGGAAGAATAATTTTGCCTTTCGCGCCCAAATATATTATACTTTACCAGAAATCGAAGGAGCCCTGACATGTACCGTTATGAGGGTTCAAGTCTGATATTCAGCATTCTGGGCTTACTGACCGTATTCTACCTTCTCGTGATGTTCTCGCCGGTAATGATTTTTTTTCTCGTACTCGCGATAGTGGGTTACGGCGCGTATCTGTTTATCCAGAACTCCAGGAACCGCAAAATGTTCCATAAGAACGAAGAGCAGTTCGACGAGAAAGGCCGTAAGATCACGCAGGCGACGGTGCTCTCTATCACCGACGACGAAGAACCGTCGAAGAAAAACTAAGGCCCGCCTATGGAACGCACCCCCGACATTTCGATCAACCAGATCATCCGCCGTGTCAAGAACCTCGAAATCCGCGCGCGGAAACTTGTCGCCGACACTTTGCAGAGCGATTACCACAGCGTGTTCAAGGGACGGGGCATCGAGTTCAACGAGGTGCGGAGTTACCAGCCCGGCGACGATGTCCGCGATATCGACTGGAACGTCACCGCCCGCATGAATCAGCCGTTCATCAAGACATATATAGAAGACCGCCAGTTGACCGTCATTTTCGCGGTGGATATCAGCGACTCGATGTTCTTCGGAAGTAAGAAGTCCAAACGGCAGATCATGGCGGAGATAACGGCGTTGCTCGGTTTTGCGTCGTTCTACAATAACGACCGCGCCGGGCTGATCCTTTTCAGCTCGGATATCGAGAAGGTCATCCCGCCGTTAAAAAACGAGTCGCACCTTCTGAGGATTATCCGTGACTGCTGGTACAGCACTCCCGTGCTCAAGGGCACGGATATCGGGACGTCGCTTACACGGATGATGAACCTTTTAAAGAAGAAAACCATCATCTTCCTGCTCTCGGACTTCTTCGATGCCGGTTTCGAGAAACCGTTGATCGGGCTGAGCAAGAAGCACGAGGTCATCCCGATCGCAGTGAACGACCTGATGGAAGAACGGCTGAGGATCAAGGGCGGCGGAAGACTCCCTGTCCTGATCGATGTCGAGGATATCGAGACCGGCGAGACACGCACGATCGATTTGTCCGAACAGAGATTCTCCGAGATCGCGCGTTACCGCGACTATTACCGGAAGGTGTTCGCGAAACTTTCGCTCGACTACACGGAGATCAACGACAGTATGGACTATTTCAAGAAAATAGAGTTGTTATTAAGAAGACGCGCTCATAAGCGCTAAAAGGAGATAAAATGACCATCGATTTGACAGATAATCAGTTCCGTGTTTTGACACGCGCACTTTTTATTTCGACTGTGATTACCGGCGAAGTCGCGGAACTCGATTCCGAGATCGATCTCGACGAGAAAGAGTATGCCGAGCTTCTCGACTATGTGGTAGCCCGCGCGGACGATTTTAAGTCCGGCGACGATATCGAGATCGACCCAAAGAAGAAAAAGAATGTCGTCTCCCACAAGCTCGAAGAGGAATGCGGCGAAATCCTCGAATCGTTCGAGGAGATCGTATTCTGGGACGACCTGATTCACCGTCTCGCGTCGAGGGATATGCACAATAAGTTCGGTCATGACGCGCTTGAGGCGATGTCGGTCGAGGAGCTGATCGACAAGGAATCGCCCCTGATCGACAAGTATGCCGAAGAGTTCGAGAAGAACGGCATCGAGCACCTGACAGTCAAGTAAGGCAATAATTGAAAAGCCCGGGTCGTTTCGACCCGGGCTTTTTTTTATATAGCCTTCAGGATATAAAACACATACCCATAAAATTCCCGGTACTTATCGTACATCGCGAACTCGTGAAGCTCCTCACGGTAATACTCCTCCGCGTCCGGGTCGCCGGGATGCCGTGCAAGCATCTGCTCAAACCTCGCCTTCAATGGGGAAAAATATTCCTCCCAATCCGACGGCGGAAGGACAAAGTATCCCGCAATCTCGTATTCGTGATAGTCTATCGAAGCCAGATTCGATTCCAGCGTCCCCATAGCCGGATATTCTCTATTCCAGAACTCCTTCACTTCATCAGGCGGATTTGGTTTCAGCCATGTCGCCTCCGACACTGCGAGATAACCCCCGGTTTTCAATAGCCGGCGGAATTCTTTCAAACCGCGGGTGAATCCGATAAAATATATCGCGCCCTCGGACCACACAAGATCGAAAGCCCCATCGGGAAAATCGATCTCCGTCATAGACATCTTACGCGCCGTTAGCCTATTGCCGTACCCGGCTTTCAGGGCGCTCGTTTTCAGGATGTCCAAAAACGGCTCATGCAGGTCAATCGCGGTAATCTCCCCCCCGCAAAGCCGGGCTAGTTCAAGTGTTTGCCATCCCGGCCCGCATCCGATATCGATGACCTTCGAATTCTTATCTATCCCCGAAATATACGAAAAAGCCTTCCGTGTCGACTCAGGGCTTCCCGGCCCTTCACGCGTCTCGCCAGTATGCACCTCGAAAAACAATTCTCTTCTATCCATTATATTTTCCTTTTCCCGTGTTTCTCGATCTCTTTCTGGAACTTGTTGATTTTTTTCCATTTCTCGCGGTTCTCGCGTTCCAGCCTCGGATCAGCCATCCGTTCGACATACGCGATCTCCCGCCTCTGCTTGAGGTAGTTCTCGTAATGTCCCCGGGTGATGCTTCCATTGGCGAGCGCCTCGCGGACAGCGCAATCCGGCTCGTTCTCGTGCATGCAGTCGCGGTAACGGCATCCCGCCGCTATTTCGATGATGTCAGAGAACACCCCGGAGAGGGCGTCCTCTTCCGCCCATAGCCCTAGCTCGCGGAGCCCCGGCGTGTCGATCATCATCCCGCCGTTCGGCAGGAAGAACAGCCCGCGCGACGATGTGGTATGCCTGCCCTGCGAGGTCGCGGCATGGACATCCCCCGTATCGCGAAGAACCGTACCCGCGAGGGTGTTGAGTAACGACGACTTCCCCACTCCCGACGAGCCGATCATCACGGCGGTCGCGCACGGCGGGATCAGCCGGGCGAGTTCGTCCATCCCGCCGCCGTCGCGCGCGCTCACCGCAAGCACCTCGACCCCGGGCGCGGACGCCTCGGTCTCGGCGAGCGCGGCTTCCCAATCCCCGCAGGCGTCGCGCTTATTGAGAACGACCGCCGGGGTCGCGCCGCTATTCCACCCCGCTGTCAGGAAACGTTCGATCCGGCGGGGATTCCATTCGCCGTCGAGAGCGCCCACCACAAGCACCCTGTCCATGTTCGCGCAGATCGTCTGCCCGGCGGTCTGCTTGCCGACGGACTTTCGCGCGAGCACCGTCCGTCTCGGCAGCAGCACATGCGCGGCGGCGCCTTCGATCATCAGCCAATCGCCCGTCACGGGGTAATTCCCCGCGCTTTCGCATTCGGCGCGCAGTTTCCCTGTCAACGCCACGAGCGTTTCGCCGTGAACGGAGATTGTTTTATAACGGTTGTAATACGCTTCGGTCACACGCGCGGGAATAAGGTTTTGATTGAAAAAATTACCGGAGGCATCCCAGAAAAAGGGATTCCATCCAAGCTGTTCTAATGTCATGACTCGATTCCTCCATTAAATACGCTAACAGTGGTCATTCCTTTTTAATAGCAATTGAAATGACCACAAGTAGTCATCTCTATTGTATCATTGGAAATGATCACAAGTAGTCATCTCCTTAATTAATCCTTCGGAAACGACCACACGCGGAGGAACCGCCTAAAGAAGGGTGTACAATATAAAATCAGGCCTTCAAGAGCCGGTGTCCTCCGTTAGAACATAACCTTCCGGTTAAAAAATCGGACTATTCGGACACTCATCCAATGCTCCTTCAATTTATTTTGAGATTAATTTTAATCCCGCTGTGCGTTTCTGTCAAGAGGATTCAGTGTTTGTGTCTTAGCGTTTGCGTAAAACCCATTTCGTAAAACGGGAATAGCGCCTGCCGCAGGCAAATTGTGTTTCGGATGAAAAAATCCGGCGGAAAGTTCGCCGCTTCCGCGGCGATATTCAGTGTATTCGCGGAAGATTCCTTTCAGGGAATAGGATTCGCATGTGCGATCATATTTGGATAGATTTGCTGATTTTCTCCATTCCCTAATAAGTTTCCCCCGTCCATTCCCTGTTTTAAATAACATCAATCTTTTTTGCGTTATTGGGATTGCATTGAATGACATCAGTATCGTGAATTATTTCCAATATTTCAAGGAATCATATTGACAAAAAAAAGGTGATTCAGTATAATACGACAAAATATCTGAAATGTTTTAAAATTTTCCAGGAGGTTTTTTATGAGAAAAATGCTTTCTCTCACAAGTTTTTTGATGTTGGTATTGATGGGGGTGATGGTTATGGCATGTGCTCCGGCTGCAAGTACTACTCCGGGCGGGGGAACCCCCTCTGTGGCGTCTATAATCGGAACATGGGTGAATTATTATTATAGCAGTTATACGAACACCTATGCTTTCGGCGCTGACAATAATTATACGCGGATCCTAAAGGGCGTATCGGTCAGCACCAACTCCGGTGCCTACGTTTTTATCACAGATACTCTGATACTGAACAACCTTTTAAGCGACGGCTACACGAATGTTTTCACGGAAAAGAACATCGCTTTTATTGACGGTAATAACCTCTATTACAGTACGGGAAACATCTTTGTGCTGGTTAGCGGTTCGGGCTGGTCGGGTGTATATAAGAACTTCGGCTATTCTTCCAGAACTGAAAACGGCACAAATATTATCAATTCCAATTTCATGGTCTTGACTTCGACAACCTCAAATATTACCATTTCGGATGCGACCAATTTCACTTCGACAAACGGAGTCGGCGTTTATTACGCGAATCCGTCTGCGCCGCCCGTGGGTACCGTTCTGAATTGGACAAATACTTCTTCGGATGACTGGCATTCCTTCGATATGGGATCTGTCCAGTATTTCTTGAAGATAGGTAACTTTCTCCTTGTTAGCGGTACAAATGTTCCCGCGCTGTGCGGCAGTCAGTATGTGAAGCAGTAATCTAATAGCTTTTAATTAAACCGAAGCCCCGTAAGAATATTTACGGGGCTTCTTTTATAAAGAAATCTGCATGTTCTATCACTATTTCACCTTTTTTATTGCGATCAGCGTACGCGTTCCTCGCGGGATAAATTTCCACGGCTTCACATACCTCGAAACCTTCATAATCACCATTGCCGACAAAATACTCAAATTTTTATATTCTCAGAACATAATCCCACGGGGCGTTTCTGTCAAGAGAAAAAGGGGGCCGTTGAATATTTTTTACTTGTTCCGCGTTAAACCTAAATCCCTCTTATTTTATGCCGAAACATAATATAGCCTGAACAAGGATGGCCTATGAAGTATGTATTTCTCGCGGTATTCAACGCGATCGCGATCTATATCCTCTTTGCGTTTACTTTCAGCAAGGGGGGAATCATGGACAACCTCGAAAAGATCGACCGGATATACCGGATGGAGATCGAGAAGAAAGAATTGCAGGTAGAGATCGAGAATATGCGGCTCCAATTCTCGCACCTGAAACATCTCTCCGAGCCCGATCCGAACCTTCTCGCCCTCAGCGGCAAGAAGCTCCCGTCGACCGTGATTTTCCGTTATGACGAGGTCGCTCCGGAATGCGGTATCGGGAAAGCCTTGCCCGAAACGGACTTCGAGTATATCAAGTACCGCCTGTTCCTGATCGGCGGCATCACCCTCCTCTTGATTGTCGGGGGGAATATCGTAATGCTGGCGGGAATGAGGCCCTCGGCATGAACATCATATTTGTCGGGTACCGGGGCACCGGAAAGACGGCTATCGGGCGGACTCTCGCGGATAGGCTGGATTACGAGTTTGTCGATACCGACGACGAGATAGTCCGTGAGGCCGGGATGCCCGTCCCGGAGATATTCTCGCGTTTGGGCGAGGCGAAGTTCCGTGAGATCGAAGCGGGTGTTCTTGTCAGGGTCTCATCCGTGGGGAATACGGTCATTTCCACCGGGGGCGGAATGGTGCTGAAACCGGAGAATCGGGCGGTTGTCCGAAACAGCGGGTTTTGCGTCTACCTGACCGCCGGCCCGAACGTGATTTTCGAACGGATTCATCTCGACTCGAATAGGCCGTCGCTGACAGGGAAAGATCCGATGACGGAAATAGTCGAGCTGATGGATAAACGGCGCGCGTTCTACGAAGAAGTCGCGATGATGACCATAGACACCGGGAAAAACAGTATTAACGAATGTGTCCGGCAGATCATGATGAAGATTGAAAAAAAGGCGGGTGTATGAACAGGGTATATCTCGGTGTAAAGATTTTTTTCTTCGTTGTTCTCATCGTCTTTGTTGTCAATATATTCGTGTACGAGGCAATCGGCGACGGCAAGGCTCTCGCTGAGAGCAACCCGATCTCCGCGGGAGTGGCATCGGTCTACTCGGGCATCAAGGAGTTCATCCTGACCGATCCCTATTTCAGCGAAACGGTAGCAAAGGTCCAGAAGTTCCAGAGCAGCCTAAAGGAGATATTCCATATCCGGATCGCGACTCTCGAGGGATATGCCTCGACCCAGCGTTTCTACGACCAGATATTTTCCTACGTCCTCTCGCGCGAACTGACCGAGATCGGGGATATCACTCACGAGTACTTCAGCCCGTTCGCGGATTTCAAAGACCTCATCATCATCGATAAAAAAATGAACGTTATCTATAAGTCCGGCTCGGAAAGTTTCTCGGTGGAGTTTTACAACTATACCAACAATATCTACGCGAAGAACTTCAACAACCTTTACGGGCTTGTCCTGCAGGGCAAAGACCCTGTGCTCGATATCAACTTCCAGATCATCGCGCTCTTCGATTTCACCGCCATTTCGGGCGAAGTGATCGGCCAGCCCCTTCCGGCGTTCGTCTATATCGGCGACACCTTATTACGTAACGACCTGTTCTCTATCGACGACTTCCGGCTCTATAAGGACACATTGCAGAACAACGACGAGATCCACAGCGGGCTGAATATCCTGAAGAAAATCCCGATCGCCGTCGAGGGAAATAGCCTGGGCTACGCGGGCATCCTTTACCCCGCGCGCAGTTTCGTGAGCTACCTACTTGTCATCCTGAAAACGCTTCTCTTCTTCGGGCTGGGTCTCCTCGTGTTCATTATCGACAGGCGGGTCATGAGATACCTGAAATCGAACGCCTCGCGGCTGAAGAGGCTGGACGGCAAGCTGGTGGTCGATATCCCGCAGAGTCCGAAGATGTCCGAGGACGAAGAGACCGACGAGGATACGAAGACCGAGAAGAACCTGCAATGGATCGAACATTATATCGGCCAGTCGGAGCATGAGAAATGAGACGGACTTCCCTATTGCTCCTGACAATCGCGGGCGTCCTGATCGCCGGAACATTATCCGCCTTCCAGTGGGCGGCGAACAACGTGATCAAATTCAAGGTTTCACCGGAAAACCCCTATGCCTCGTTCCTCGACTATGAAAACATTTCCGTCAAGGGCAATTACGTGCAGGCGTCCGACCCGACGAACTCGTGGCTCCGCACCTACGACGTTTTCACCGGCGAAGACTTCCTCCCGGAAAACGCGTTCGTCAATATCGAGAACTCGTCCACCGACTCCTCGCTCACCTTAACTGTCCGGGACTCCATCAGTGACGAGATTCTTATAAAAAAAGTCTTCACCCAATCCGGCACGCTCAGTCTGACCAATATCTTTCATAAGAATATTTACCTTGTCGCGGAGTTTCACGGCACCAACCTCCAGCTTTTTTCTCTGGGGTTCAAACGTATTCCCCGCGAGGTGATCAAGCAGGAAGACTTCACGATCTACCCCGAACTCTGCTTTTACGGGATGACAAACCTGACGGCGCAGTTCAAGCTTCATATTCCCGCGACTATCGATATGATCGTGTACGACGAATGGGGCACGATTGTGCATTACATAGTCAAACAGAAATATTTCACTCAGGGAAGTTACGAGGTGTATTGGAAACCGCAGGAGCAGGCCGATAAAGACCGGCTGAAATCCGGTTCTTATTTCATTTATATCCGCGCGACATCGATCGACAAGAAGACGATCGAGCTGTCGAGGAAATTCCTTTTTATCAAAAACTAATTCCCGTTCAGTCCTTCAGCACGAGGAAAGAAAACTTTTTTTCCATCGGGTTCTCTATCGCGATCATGATGACGTTCTTATCGCCGAAACTTTCCGCGATGATGCCCTGCTCGTTCCATGCCATTACTTCGCTGATAGTCTTGTACTTATAGGTATAGTTCATCGCGGGGTTATACAGGTACAGCGACTCGATCTTATCTTTCGTCTGGAAGTAAAGGATGCTGTCCTTGATAAACATTTCGAACTTATACTGGGGTTTTCCCCCGGCGAATTCCTTCAACAGGACGTTTTTCGCGACGTCTTTCATATTTCCGCCGGACGCGGTCAGGAAGTAGTTGTACCCGCCCGACGAGTCGATCAGAAGCCCGTTATACGGCGTGGCGCCGAGTTCCTTGGTCACCGTGTTGAACGACAGCACGCCCTTCTTGGTATTGATATAGATACTTTTCCCGAAAATCTCGTATTCGACCACACCCTCGACAATCCAGTCCTTGCTGACAGCGGTAAGCTGAAATTCGGGACGGAAGCTCATATTCGGATCGCCGGATTTTTTATCGAAATCACACGCCCAGAAATAATCCTTGTTGTTCATCACCAGCGTGTTGCTCAGCCATTCCACATTCTCGATCTGGTTGGCGTAAGAAATAAATTCGCCCCGTTCGGTTTCGAAAACAGCCGCGGATTTCTTCTCGCCGTGCTTACAGCTCATTACGAAATAACGGTCGTTGCCGGAGAAATCGATGGAGAAGACATAGGATTTATCGTGATCGAACACCCCGACAAACACGATCTTGCCGCTTTTCAGGTTGAGCACGCGGTAGGTGTAGATATCGGTTTCGTTGGTGTAAGCGCCCTCGACAAGAAAGTACTCCCCGTGGTGCGACGCATGAAGAGCGTTGATCGGGCCGACTTCGACGGCGTTTACGATCTGGTGGGTGACGATATCCATTTTGTAAACCGTGTTGTTATAGTAATAGACAAGGTAGTTCTTTTCGCCCTCGGTGTATATCCTGCTTCCGAGAATGATCTTTTCCTTGACATTGGAATAGACCGGGGTAAACGGCGTCAGGGACTTTTTCGCAATCCATCCCCTCAGCCATCCGTTCGAGATCAGGTAATAGTCGCCCTGCTCCTTCTCGATCTTAACATTCATCCCGATCTGGAGATTGCCCATCGGGGCCTCCGGCATGGGGTTTTTATAGATCGGCGCGTCGATCTCGTTGATCGTGGCGTTCACACCGAACACCGACCCGCTGAATAAAAAAATAAAGATTAGGCTATTCCGAAGCTTTCTCATATCCGCATCCTTCTTTAAGACAAATTAGTTTTGTTTCGCCCTTCTCGCGCTTTTTGAAAAGTACGCTTCCGTCGTTGGGACAAGCTTCGCCCGAGGGTTCGAGGAAGCTCGCGAAGTCGCATGCCGGATAGGTCGAGCACCCGTAGAAAAACTTCCCGCGCCCGCCCTTTTTCTTCACCACCTGTCCTGTCTCGCACTTGGGGCATTTCCCGAGCGGTAACGGTTTGGCGTTACGGCACTCCGGCCACCCCGAGCACGCGAGGAAGTACCCGAAACGCCCGAGTTTCTTCAGCATCTTCTTGCCGCACTTCTCGCAGACATACTCGGTCTCTTCGTCGAAACTGCCCTTCAGGTTGTCGATCTCGGCATAGGCCTTAGTCAGCACCTTGGTGAACGGCTCGTAGAAGTGGCGGACGACTCCCTTCCATTCCTTGGCTCCGTCTTCCACGTCGTCGAGTTCGTCTTCCATCCGCGCGGTGAATCCGACATTGATGAGATCGGGAAAGTTATCGACAAGCAGTTTATTGACTACCCGCCCCAGTTCGGTCGGGACGAGGCTCTTTCCGGATTTATTGATATAGTAGCGTTTGGTCAGGGTGAAGATGGTCGGCGCGTAGGTGGACGGCCGTCCTATCCCAAGTTCTTCCATCGTCTTGACAAGCGATGCGTCGGTATAACGCGCCGGGGGCTCGGTAAACTTCTGGTCCTTCGCGATATTTGAGGTCGCGAGCGCGTCCCCTGCCTTCAGGTCGCGGGGTAACGGCTTCTCCTTCTTCGACTTCGAGAACTGGTATACCGCCTGATGCCCTTCGAACACGGTATGAGAGTCGGACGCGGTAAAGAGCTTGTCGCCGTTCGTCACTTCGATAGTGTAGGTTTCGCTCTTCGACTGCGTCATCTGCGAGGCGACGAAACGTCTCCAGATCAGGTTGTAGAGTTTATACTGGTCGGCGGAAAGGTACTTTTTTATCTCGTCGGGATGCAGGAGAACATCGCTCGGACGGATCGCCTCGTGAGCGTCCTGCGCGGTACGCTTGTTCGCGTAGAGGTTCGGCTCGGAAGGCAGGTAGTCCCCGCCGAACGTCTCGGCGACATACTTCCGCACCGCTTCCATCGCTATCGGCGAGATACGGGTCGAGTCCGTACGCATATATGTGATCAAACCCGTGCGCGTATTCTTCAGGTTGATACCTTCGTAGAGTTCCTGAGCGATCATCATCGTGCGGGTGGACGAGAAACCGAGCACGGTATTGGACGCCTGCTGAAGGGTACTGGTGATGAACGGCGG
>Ga0154538_170_pt2 | contig 152016 bp, 150 predicted proteins | sample RifGroF1_FD_105681 | JGI IMG/M metagenome (GOLD analysis project Ga0154538, IMG submission 105681) | Spirochaetes bacterium GWF1_51_8 | reverse complement strand
GCGATCCTCTGCCGTTCACCGCCGGAAAGCTGATCGGGAAAATGATACGCGCGGTTCCGGAGCCCGATATAGTCGAGCATCTCCCATACCTTTTTCACCTTCGCGTTATCGATTTTTCCGCCCGCGATCCGCAGGGGCAAAAGGATGTTGTCGAGAGCGTGAAAATCCCTGAGAAGATAATGATGCTGGAATATAAAACCCACGTGCTTATTGCGGAATACCGCGAGTTCCGTTTCATCCATCGTGTCGATCCGGCGCCCGTCGAAAACCACGGAACCGCAGGACGGATTGTCGAGGCCGCTCAGGATATTGAGAAGGGTGGTCTTTCCCCGCCCGCTTTCGCCGATAATCGCCACGGCTGAGCCGCGCTTGATCTCGACATCCAGTTTCTCGAGCACCATTACCTCGTCGACAATCGTCTTGTAGGTTTTCCCTATCTCCGCAGCGCGGATCAGTATTTCGTCAGTCATTGCGAAGAACCTCCACGGGCCGCATTTTCCCCGCCTTCCACGCCGGGAAGACCACGGCGAGAGTGCTGATCGTCACTCCGAGAAGCGCGGTGAACACGAGGTCGCCGAACTCGATCTTGATCGGGAAACCGCTGATATAGTAAACGGAACTATTGAAGAATTCGAAATGAGCCGGATACGGCACGGGTGTAAAAATGCTCGTTACGAAATGCGCCGAGATATTCACGAAGTCGACCGCGTACTCGATTGCGTGCAGGATGTCGTTCAGCGAGATCGTTATAATCAGCCCGAGCAGGATGCCGAGCACCCCGCCGAGTACCCCGATGAAGAAACCGTCGAACAGGAACACATGCATCGCGTCGCCGGGCTTCAGCCCCATCGCCTTCAGGATGCCGATCTCTTCTTTCTTATCGAGCACCATCGCGATCATCGTGGAAAGGATGTTGAAGAACACGACCGCGAAGAAGAAAAAGATGATGATCTGCATCAGGAGCTTCTCGTTGTCGAGCGCAACCAGATTGTTGCGGTTCAGGTTCTTCCATGTATACTTCGTGTACGGGCAGACATCCGAAATCGCCGGCAGATATTTGTCCACTTCATACGGGTCGGCCACTTTCACGGCGAGGCCGTAAGCGTTATCGGGCATTCCCATAATCGCCTGCGCTTCCTCGAACGAGATGAACGCGAGCGAGGAGTCGTACTCGGCGTATCCCGCGGTAAATATCCCCGTCACTTTAAATTTATACTTTACCGGCATGAGATTGTCGTACATTACGAGAAAGACATAGCTTCCCACCGCCGCCCCGACATTCCGCGCGAGATTGTTGCCGAGGATGATGGAATGCGGTTGGGACATATCGAACGTCCCTTCCTCAAGGTGGAAATTCTTTGAAAAGCCGTCGTCCTTATTCGGGTAATCCGCGGGTATGGCCTTCACGAACGTTCCCCATTCGCCGACAGCCCCGTTCATAATGCCCTGGATATCGAAATACGGGAACACCTCTTCCACACCGTCGACAAGGCTGATCTGGTCAATATAGTATTGGTAGTTGGAAATCCCGTCGTCCGAGCCGAGGATCGTGATATGGGCGTCGCGGGACATGAGTTTGTCCTTGAAGTTGGAGTGGAAACCGTTAGCGCCCGCGAGGATCACGACCGATGCCGTACTGCTGAACATCACGGTCAAAAAAGCGATAGTCGCTATCCGGGAAATCCCCCGGTCGCTCGCCTTAAATTTCAGATATTTAGCCGCCAGATACAGAATAATATTCATTTAAGAAGTCCTTTTAGCATTCCGATAAACAGTATAACCGCAAGTTTATTATTATAGAATAATTAGCCGATTTAGTAAAAAAAACGGCACAAAAGGTTTATAAAAGCCCAAAAAGTTGTAAATGCGGGATTTTAAGGTTAAAATACTGAGTATTAGTATTCGCCAAGGTACGAGAGAGTACCCATGGGTACTGAGAAAGTGAGGGTGTTATGGAAGTCGATTTCAGGACCGACGCTACTTTTACGATCATCAAGGGCCGCTTTAAAGCACCGGCGTCCAGTTCGTTCGGTCTGTTCATCATATTCATGGATAATGTCACTAAAAACGTCGACCGTTTCGATATCATAGCCTCGCATTTCAGCACGGTGTATGAAAACAGCCTGTCCATGCCGTGGAATGAGCTCGAAGACCTGATCGCCAAGATGAAATGGAAGGGCGAATACGCCACAAACCTCACTCACGATATTCAGGCCACACTCGAAGACCTGTTCGAGCCGGGTACCGGACGCGGGGTCGATATCTGGCAGTCGATCAAGAAAGCGCAGATGAACAAGACCAGCGCGATCATCGAAGAATACCTGATGCGCCCCACCGGCGATAAAAATATCAAATCCGAACTTGCGGTAGAGACGATCAATTCGTCGGCTATCGAAGAAGTCAAACGCACCCGTCAGGGCAGCAGTAACTCCGGGTCGGCCGGTGAAACAATGCAGATGCAGCCCGCGCAGGGCGACACCTTGAACTTGGGCGATTCGTCTGTGGTGCTCGATATCTCGCTCGTCCTCGCTCCTATCAACGGAATCTCGCTCATGGAAATACAGGAAGGTGAAAAGATCCTCGTGAAGATCAGCGAGGAGACCAGCCGAGGCCAGTATTTTATCGACCTGCTCGACGCGAGTCGCGACCATGAGGTCATCCCCATCCCCGCGTCTATCGTCAAGGTAACGTCCGACGGCAAGTTCTTTACCGTTCTTGTCAGTATCGGTCCCGGTGTGTACGGTAAGGCGATACAGGAAGACAACATCAAGGTCAAACGTTACGATCCCTCACGCGACACCCGTAAGCCTAAGACCGAAAAGATGGAAATGATGCAGAATATGCAGAACATGCAGCTCAATCAAGAGAACAATCCCCTCGATCCTAATAAAAAAGAGGCGAAACAGCCCAATCTGGTCCTTTTCCTCGCGATCGGCGGATTCGCGCTTCTCGTCCTGCTGATCCTGATTATCCTGTTTTCGTAAATTTTCTTCTTCTCACTTTATACTTAAAACTTATCACTCATTACTAAATTAGGGATATTAGGATACTTTTTCGCCGTTTTTTCTAAAAACAATCTCCATCCTTTCTTTCCCGCAGGGTAAAGAAAGGATGCAAAGAAAGGCTGCCCCGCCTTGATGCCGCTTAAAAGAAGAGCCCTGCAAAACGGGAAACGCCATAACTCGCTTCGCTCAAACAATGGCGTTTCAAATCCGTTTTGCGATGAAATCTCGCGGCATAGAGGCGGGTGTAAAAGAAGGGAAGTCAGATTAAGGATAGACAAATGTCGCATTCTTTTATTTTTTCCTTCCGCGCACTTTAAAGCGCTTCTCACCTTCCGGGAAATCCGACCAAGGGCGTAAGTCCGAGTGAATTGTCTGAAATTTTCGAACGCTTGATATCGTGTTACGTCCGACTCGGATTTCCCGGCTCTTCTCATAAGCTTTATCCCGCGCGGTGTGTCTTTCTTCGATACCTTCTTTCTGCACATGCAGAAAGAAGGTATGAATCTTGTCGCTTCTATAGATTCGCCAATCTAAAAGTAATATTTCTTACGCTTTTTTGACATATTTTTCCGAAACCGATATTATACATAGGGAGCAAAGGGAGAAGAAGTAGAAATATGAGAAAAGAAGTATTTTATCTTGATGAAAATGTAAAACACCACGTTGATAATCATGGGAAATTGACAGTAAATGAGTGCGAAGATGCAATAAAATCAGCTCAACCCTACTTCGCCATCACCTTGTCGTAGAGTTCGTTATAACTCTTGATCGCCTTCTTCCACGACCAGTCTTCCTTCATCGCGTTTTCCATCAGCTTCTTCCATTTATCCTGCGAAGTGCGGTACATGTCGATCGCCTTTTTCAACGCGGCCATCATATCTTCGGGGTTGTAGTTTTTGAACACAAACCCGGTCTTGCCGTCCTTCACTGTATCCGCGAGACCGCCCGTGTATCTCACCACCGGAACCGTCCCGTAGGCGAGGCTGTAAAGCTGGTTCAGCCCGCACGGCTCGAAACGCGACGGCATGAGATAGATATCGGACGCCGCTTCGATATAATGCGAATTGGGAATATCGAACCCGATTTCGACGATCATCTTGTCGGGGTAATTGCTCTTTACCGATCTCAGACGGTTCTCGTACTCGTACTTTCCCGTGCCGAGGACGGTGAAGTAGATATCTTCCTTGAAAAGCTGGTCGATGATCTCGAGGATGATATCCCAGCCCTTCTGGTCGACCAGACGGGAGACTATCCCGATCAGCGGCTTGTTGAGATCGGGCTTCTTGATCCCGTTCTCGCTCAGGTACTTCAGCTTGATCTCTTTCTTTTTATCGAGAGTGTCGACATCGTAGTTGATGCCGAAATGTTCTTTCAGGTAGGTGTCGGTGGACGGATGCCATTCGGAATAGTCGACGCCGTTGAAAATACCGTACAAGTTGCCGTAAAGCGCCTTATCCGACATTACACCCTCGAGGCCGTTGCCGTACTCGGGAGTCTGGATTTCCTTGGCGTAGGTCTGGCTGACAGTAGTAGTCACGTCGGAGTAAACAATACCGCCCTTCATCAGGTTCAGGTGTCCGTAGTATTCGAGGCCGTGGATTGTGAAATACTTCCAGTCGAGGCCTGTGAGAGTGAAAAGCTCCACGGGGAAGATTCCCTGGTAGGCGAGGTTGTGTATGGTAAATACGCACTTGGTCTGGCGGAAGAAACTGTCCATCTTATAGTCGGTGCGGAGATAGACCGGAATAAGGCCGGTCTGCCAGTCGTGGACATGGATGATATCGGGCTGGAAACCGACACCCTTAGCGCATTCGAGTATGGCGCGGCTGAAGAAGACGAAACGGCGGAGATTATCGGGATAATCCTGCCTGCTCTGCGGGTCGGTGTAAATCCCTTCGCGCATAAAATAATCCGGCCGGTCGATCAGGTAGTAGGTAACCCCCGCGTAGACCACTTCTTCCACACGGCCTTTTTCCTCACGGTTCTCGAGCGAGATCGTGAAATCGAAGCTCGGCTTGACTTTCAGTCCCAGCTTCTCGATATTATCGGAGACGACTTTGTACTTGGGAATAGCGATCCGGACATCGAGACCCTCTTCCTGCATGATCTTACCCTGCGCGCCTACTACATCGGCAAGTCCGCCGACTTTCGCGAACGGTACGGCCTCGCTGGCCACAAGCAGGACTTTCATTTTATTTTTCGCCATAGTCCCCTCCATGTTTCTCGTAATATAGATTAAAGAGTCTTTTCTAAAATTTCAAGCATTCGGCGGAAAGATTCGATTTCTTTCTATAGAAACGCTTCATTCACCTGTTTTCGGTGGTTTTCCAGCGTGATTTTCCATTCCTCCGCGCCCGTAAAACCGAGCCTTCCGGCCAATCGCTCGCACATCCGGGCGTCGTCGAACATCACCGTACTGCCGTCCCCGCCCCCTGTCAGGCGGAGCACGTTTTCCATATCGCGGTAGAAACGGTACGCCTCGCCGATCCGCGTCATCCCGAGGAGTTCGAGGTTCCCCCCGGTCGAGTTGCCGAACCCTTCGATGCCCCGGGCGCGGATTTCCCTGAACACCGCGAAATCGATATCCAGCAGTCCGCCCGCGTCCTTCTTGATATTGAACCCGCCGGGCTTCGTGTATGCGCTATGGATCTTCTCACGGAGCGTCTCGATTTCCTTCAGGTCGTTCTCCCTCGATCCCGCGAGCACGAATTCCCGCATCGCGCCGGTGAGCCGTTTCCCGGTGTCCTCGTCGGGACAGACCACCGGCCTCGCCTTGATATACGCGGCCTTCTCCCAAAACTCCGCGCCCTTGGCGAGGTAGATGAGAAAGTCCTTTTCGTCGATTGCTATGGCGGAGTTCCGGCCGTATGGGCGCAATCGCGCGTCGAGCGGGATGATCCGTTCGAGGAACGCGATCAGCTCGGGAAAGAACGTGAAGTATGCCTCTTTCTTATCCGGCTTATCGTGATAGATGAAAAAAACGTCGGCGTCCGACCCGGCGGCGATTTCCCTGCTCCCGAGCCGTCCCACCCCGATCACCGTATGCAGAGGCGCGGAGCCGCCCAACGCGCGGCAGGCCTTGCCGAGGATGAAGTCCACCGTGCCGGTCAGGACCTCGCCCGCTTCACGGGAATTGAGGGCGCGGCCGAACTCGCGGATCAGCGTCCTGAAATAGACGCCCGCCTTGAAGTGATAGAGCGCCTTGCGGATGTCCCCGGCGTAGGTGTCGAGCATCCAGCCGTATGCCACCGAGATGTCCTCGGTCGTCTCGAGCGCCTCCGGGTCGATAAACACGTCGATAATCCCCGGGAACTCGCGCAGGATATCGGTCAGGTAGTCGCTCTCCGCGACCGCGTCGAGGAGGATTTGCCGAAACTGAGGATCGAACCTCACGAGGTTGAGAAAGGTCGACACCGCGCCGTAGCTCTGGATGACCGAGAAGAGATTGAAGAACTTCTTGTCCGGGAACGGGTGGGCCTTGACGCCCTGGAGGATATGGTTGAGCGAGAGCGATAACGCTGTTGTGATCTTCGGCGAAAGCGCGGCGAGATATTTCAGGAAGTTCAGCACGCTTTTCGCGTCCTCGAAACGGTAGTCCGCGAGCAAGCCGAGCGCGTAGCTGTCCTCGATCTCCGGATTGAGGACGATCTCGCTGATCGGCGCGATCTCCCCGTGGCCGAATACCTTCGAGAATGTCTCGGTGAAGATGTTCCTTACCTCGTCGCGCATCTCGGTATAGAAGAAACGGAACTCGCCCGTGCCGCGGTAACCCAATAATTGGGAGATCAGTTCCAGCTTGGACGGGTCGTCGGGCAGTTCGAACACCTGAAGGTTCTCGTAAAGCTGAAGGTAATGCTCGATCCGGCGCAGGAGAAAATAGGCTTTCTTCAATGTCTGGAAGACGTCGAAACTGAACACATGAAGCTGGTAGAGCGTATCGAGCGCGGAAAAGATATTCGACCGTTTGAGCTGCGTCATTGTCTTTCCGTAAAGAAGCTGGTAGGCCTGCACTATGAACTCGATATCGCGGATGCCGCCCCGCCCTTTTTTCACATGGCCGAGCGGGTTATTTCGCACCGAACCGTCTATTTCGTTTTTTATGAAGATGATGGACTGGATATCCGCGATAGTCATCGTGGCGCGGTACACAAACGAATCGACCGTAGACATCACCTTCGCGCCGATAGCCGGATCGCCCGCGGAAAAACGCGCCCGGATATACGCCTGCCGCTCCCATGTCCTCGCGCGGTTCCTGAGGTAGTCGTTCAGGTAGTCGTAGGTCACCACGAGCGGCGAACTTTCGCCCTCGGGGCGGAGCCGCATATCGATCCGGAAGAGGTAGCCGTTACGGGAACTCCCGCTCAGGCAGTCGATGATCTTCCGCCCGAACTCCTGCATCCGTTCGCCCCGTTCGACGGAGATGAAAATCAGATCGAGGTCGGAACTGAAATTGACTTCCTCGCTTCCGAGTTTGCCCATACTGACAATCGCCATTGCGCACTCGGGAAACTCACGTTTGTTCCACTCGTAGACTGTCTGGAGGATCAGGTCGTAGAGCCGTGAGAGCTTCTGCACCGTCACATTGATTTCGTCGCGGCCGAACAGTTCGCGCAGGGCTAACAAGAGACTGTGCCGCGACTTGAAACTGTTGAGCAAATCGAGGAAAAGTTCGTCCCGTTTGTAATCCTCGACTATTCTGTCCAGTTCGCCCTTCCATTCGTCGGCGGTATACTCTTTCAGGAAGCCGCCCTCGAAGAGCCAGTAGAGCATCGCTGTGTCGCGGATCACGAGCGAGGAGAGGTAACGAGACGCGCTGAATATCACGGTCAGGACTTTCAACATGAGGTCGTTGGCGGTCAATTCCTTGATGAACGAGTACGGTGAAAGGGTCTTATCGATATAAGACGAAAGGTTGAGCAGGCACTCGTCGGGTGCGTAGCTTTTCCCGCACGCCTCGATCAGTTCGCGGACGGAGTCAGGGATGTCGGGTACCTTGTCCAGAAGGTCGCGGATCAGATAGTACGCTTTCCCGGTGTCCTTGTAGCCGAGACTTTCCAGGTATTCGATCAGGTTTTCCTTGACCTCGTAGAGATTCATGTAGTCCTTCCTATTTTGTCCGTCTCCGGTAAGCTGTTCGAGCAAAACGATTATTCGCCGTCATTCTCAAAAACCAGCCCCCGTGGAAACGAACGAAGCCCCATCATTGTATTATTTCCCGCGAGTTTAATCAAAAAATTCCGCTTTTTATCGGAGTAAGCTACAATGAATGGCCTATTAGAACGACAACCTCGATGGTTATTGGAACCGCCCTATGACGATAAAAATCGACCTGCACAATCACACGACGTTTTCATCCAAATGCAGTATACTCAGCGCGAAGGAACTGATCGCGGCCTGTCAATCGGCCGGGTTCGCCGCGGTCTGCGTCACCGAGCACAACACGATGCGCGGGGCGCACCTTTCGGTAGAACTCGGGCGCGGCATGGGTTTTACCGTGATCCCGGGGCAGGAAGTCACTACCGCCGACGGCGACATGCTTGTATTCGGTGTGGAGGAAGAAGGACTCGAGGGTATCACGGTCGACGCGCTCTGCGTGTTGGCGCGTGAACGGGGCGGAGTCCTCATCCCGGCGCATCCCTACCGCACATCGGCATTCTCGCTCGGCGACAAGGTGATGGAGCACAAAGGGTGCTTTGCCGCTCTCGAGGGCCTCAACGGCAACTGCGGCAAGACGGAGAACCGGCGCGCCCAGGACACCGCGAAGAAGCTCGGCCTGCCGTGCACAGGCGGCAGCGACGCCCACTCGGTGAAGATGGCGGCAAAATACTTCACAACTTTTGAGACCGATATACCGATAATCGATTCGGCCGGACTGATCGAAGCGCTGAAGAAAGGAAACTTCTCAGCCGGCATGATCGATGTCAGGAGCGGAAGTTGATCTATACGATTATCAGCGATATCCACGGAAACCTCGCCGCGCTCGAAGCCTTCTTCGACTTCTGCAAGAAGAACGGTTTGAAGCTCGGACATGTGATCTGCGCGGGCGATATCGTGGGATACGGCCCTTCCCCTTCCGAATGTATCCGGCTGGTAAAGTCGGTCACCGATGCGGTGATAATGGGGAATCATGAGCGGATGCTTTTAAGCGATAACGCGCGGCGCGACGCCTCCAACCTCGCCGTCACCGCAATCGAGTGGTGCGACGGGCATATCGGGCACGGCGACCGCGAGTTTATCCGCGCGCTTCCCGAACGGCTGAACCTCGATCCGTCGATCACGGTCGTGCACGGGTCGCCGTTAGACCCCGACGAATACGTCTTCTCCTCCTCGACAGCCCTCCGTTCGATCGAAGAACTCCGCAGACTCAAAATCAAGCGCGCCGTGATCGGGCATACCCATGTCCCGGGGATATTCGATAGCCTCGGCAAAAGGGAATATGCCCCCGATCTCGAGATCGAACTCGACCCGGACGGATACTATATCATCAACCCGGGAAGTATCGGCCAGCCGAGAGACGGCGACCCGAGGGCGTCGTTCTGTATCCTCGACACCGAGCCGCTCAGCGTGAGTTTCTACCGTATCCCTTACGATATTAAAAGAACCGCCGACCATATCGGCAGGGAAGGATTGCCCAGCCAGCTCGCGCAACGGCTCTATCACGGAATCTGAACATTAACCCGTTAAAACTTTGACAAAATGTTTTAAAAGGATTAAATTTTCGGCATGGGAAAAAAACAGAACGCGCCCGAATCCGCGAGCAAAGAACACGGCGGATTTTCGGAATTGAACCTCTTTCCTTCCGCGCTGATCGTGCTCTCCCCCACGGGACATGTCCTGTACGCAAACAGAAAGGCCGAAGTACTCTTCGAGTTCGCGCCGGGGAAGCTGGAAGGCCTGCTCTTCGAATCCCTGCTTTACGAAGCAACCAGAGAACCGTTCCGCGCGCGTTTCCCGGAGTTTTTTAAATCGCCCGAATCCTATCATATCGAACTGGAACTGAACCATAGCCACCGTGAAACGATCTATCTCCACGCCGACTGCGGACTCCGCGGCGACGGAACGCTTCTCCTGGTACTCAACGACATCACCGGCCTGAAGATCGCCGCCGAAGCCCTCTCCCGTTCATCGAGCAAATACCGCAGTCTTGTCGAGTCTATCCCCGCGATCACCTATATCACATCGGGCGACATCCCCAGTCACGCTATCTACTTCAGCCCCCAGACGATGAGAATACTGGGGTATACCCAGGAAGAATTCGCCGAACTGTTCGACGGCTACCGGAAGAGCATTATTCATCCCCAAGACAGGGGGAAGGTCGAAGCCAGGCTCCGTGAGACCCGTGAGACCGGTGTTCCGTTTGTCTGCGAGTACCGGATATCCGCCAAGGATGGGGAGTACCATTGGGTGCACGACGAGGGCGTGATCGTCCATAACGAGTTCGGGCAGACCTCGATGCGGCAGGGCGTGCTTTTCGATATAACCGAACGGGTCGAATCGCAGAGGCGTTTCGAGATCCAGCACGCGCACCTCGACGCGCTGATCGACAGTCTGCGTGAGGCAGTAGCAATCACAAACAACCGGGGAGTCATTACCCGTGTCAATCCGGAATTCGTCAATCTTTTCGGGTACTCGAAAAAGGAAGCCGTGGGAAAAAATATTATCGAATTGTTGACCCCGCCCGCTTCGCGGGATAAAGCGTTCAAGTATTTCGTGCAGGTTCTCAACGGCAGTACGCTGAGTATCGACACTAAGAAGCTGAAAAGCGACGGCACTTTGATCGACGTCTCGCTCCTCGGCGCGCCTATTATGATGGGCGACAACGAGATCGGAGTGTACGAGATATTCCGCGATATCACCGAGCGCAAGAAATCCGACGAGGCCATCCGTAAGCAATATATCTTCCTCTGGAATATCCTGAACTCGCTTCCCTACCCGTTTTATATCATCCGCGTCGAAGACCGTCAGGTAATCATGATGAACTCGCACGCGGAATACCTCTGCGGCGGGCGCGACGAGAAAGGGACATGTATCGAGAGAATACAAAGCCGCAACAAGATATGCAGCAGGGACTACCCCTGCCCATTGGATATCGTCCTCGCCACACGGCGTCCGGCGGTGATCGAGCATATCATCTCGAGCGATCCGAAAAACCCGCTCTATCATGAAATACACGCCTATCCCATTTTCGACGAAAAGGAGAGGATAGTCGAAATGATCGAGTACACCCTCGATATCACCGAACGGAAGAAGTCCGAGATCGAACGGAAGCGTCTCGCGACGGCTATCGACCAGACATCCAATGTCGTGATGATGACCAACACGCGCGGGGATATCGAATTCGTGAATAAAGCGTTCGAGCAGGTCACCGGGTATAAAAAAGAGGAAGTGATCGGGAAAAACCCGCATATCCTGAAAACCAATCTCCAGCCGAGGGAGTTTTACAAGGAACTCTGGAAGAACATCTCGTCCGGCAAGGTCTGGTACGGCGAGTTCCTGAACCGGAAAAAGGACGGAAGTACCTATTGGGCCGAGGCGGCGATTTCGCCGATCAAGAACGAAAAGGGCGAGATCGTCAATTATATCGGGATTCAGGAAGACATCACGCATAAGAAAGAGGCCGAGACCCAGCTCTACCGCGCGAAGGAAGCGGCTGAAGTCGCGAACAGGATGAAAAGCGAGTTTCTCGCCAACGTCTCGCACGAGATCAGGACGCCGTTAAACTCGATCCTCGGTTTTACACAAATCCTTCTCGACGACACCAAGGAACCGCAGAATAAGGAACTCCTCGAGATCATCGACCAGTCCGGCAGAAACCTGCTCTATATTATCAGCGACATCCTCGACTTTTCCAAGATCGAGGCGGGAAAGATGATCGTCGAGTCGGTACCGATCGTCCTGAACGACGTCCTGCGGGATATCCGCAACCTGTTCCTGATAGAAGCAAAAGAAAAAAATCTCGCATTCGAGATCATCATCGATAAAAACGTGCCTCCCTTTGTGATCGGCGACCTGACAAAAATCCGTCAGGTAATCCTCAATCTTGTCAGCAACGCATTCAAGTTCACCAAGAAGGGCAAGATCACCGTCGAGATCGACTACTACTACGGCACGGCTTTGATAAAGGTCACCGATACCGGGATAGGCATCCCGAAGGATAAGCTGAAGAGCATCTTCTCGCCGTTCGAACAAGCAGACGCGTCCCACACCCGTGAATACGGCGGCACCGGGCTCGGGCTGACTATCACGAAGAAGCTCACGGAGCTCATGGGCGGCAAGATCAGCGTGGAGAGCCGTACCGGAAGAGGCTCGTCGTTCTCGGTCACTATTCCCCTTCTCCCCGCGACCGCATCGTCCGCGGCGGGAACTTCCGGGCAGAACGCGCCCGTGTTCCTGTCGGAAAAGGACGAGCATATGGTGCTGAAATGGCTGGAGAAGATGAACGGCGACCGCGACCTGGAAAATATCTTCTTCGAGGGTCTGCGCAACCTTCCAGAGAGACTCAGGGTGCTCGAGGACTCAGTGATCCGCGAGAATATCCGCGAGATCAAGTTCCACGCGCACGACCTGAAAGGTTCGATGGGCAACCTCGGGATGAAGGAAATCTTCGAACTGGCGCGGGAGATCGAAAAAAAAACCGATCCCGGCAAGACCGATTTCTCCGCGATCAGGACGCATCTGAAAACGATGAAAGAAATCATGGATAAAATACCCGACCATTACCTGCATAAAAGCTATTTCCCGTCGCAGTACTCCGCCGCCCCCGGTGTCTCGGATACGGTGCTGATCGTGGACGATAACGAGCTGAACCGGAAGCTCCTGCAAACCCTTTTGTCCAAGATGGGGCTTTTTTCCGATGCCGCGGTGCAGGGAAAAGAAGCGATTGAGATACTCCGGAAAAAAAGTTACCGCCTCCTGATCATGGATATCTATATGCCTGAGATGGACGGGATCGAGACGATCCGGAAGATACGGGAGATGCCGGGAACGGATATGCTCTTCGCGATCGCGCTGACCGCGAACACCGGCAAGACGGTTGTGGAGAAGGCGATGTCCGCCGGATTCAACGACTTCATCTCCAAACCAATCGACAGGATACTGTTCGAGAAAAAAATCAAACGTATACTCAGCCGAAAATTTGACGAAAAACCTGTTCGGGCGCAAAGTATATCCGATGGGGAAAATGCACCGGCTATCGATCAGGATCACAGGGCAATACTGGACGGGATTATACGCGGATTGAAGGATAACTGCAAGATATTCAACTCGAAGGAAGTCCTGCGTCTCTCGGAGGAATTGCGCAAGAGTTTTACTCAGCCGTACTATAGGGATATCGCGGAAAGATTAATGAACGCGTCGCATGAATTTGACGACGAAGTGCTATGCGAGATCGTAAAAAAGCTGGAGGAGTAAAAATGCTTGACGAAAAGGCCTCGAAAATCCTGATCTGCGACGATATCGCGGAAAACCGGAAGCTGCTCGCCTCGACCATTCAGCGGTACACCCAGTACGAGATAGTGATCACATCCGAGGGTCACAATGTCGTCGAGATGGCCGAGCAAATTCTCCCCGATGTCATCCTGCTCGATATTATGATGCCGGGAATGGACGGCTTCGAAGTGAACAAGCAGCTGAAAGAAAATCCGGCCACCGCCCATATCCCCATTATCTTCATTACCGCTCTCGGCGATACCGATAGCAAAGTCAAGGCGTTCGAAAACGGCGGGGCAGACTATATCTCGAAACCCTTTTCCCCCAAAGAAGTGATCGTCCGGATCAAGAACCAGATCCGTCTCTCCCAACTGATGAACCACCTCGAGGAGACGGTAAAACAGCGTACCCAGGAGCTCGAAAGCCTGAACTACGCGCTTGTCCTCGCGCTCGAGAACGCAAACTACTATAACGATACCGAGACGGGCGGGCATATCCACCGTGTGAAATACTACAGTTCGATTCTCGCGAAAAGTATGAACCTTCCCGACCGCGATGTCGAGGTTATATCGCGTTACGCCCCGCTGCACGATATCGGCAAGGTCGGTATCCCGCATACTATCCTGAAAAAAGAAGCCAAGCTGACCTTAGAAGAATTTGCCAAGATCAAGGAGCATTCCTATATCGGCTACAAGATTATCGATCTCCCCGGTATCCCGTCCGCGGCGAAAAACATCGTCTATTACCACCATGAGAAATGGGACGGAAGCGGATACCCCGGGGGTCTGAAGGGGGAAAGCATCCCTATCGAAGCGCGGATCGTCGCTCTCGCCGACGTCTATGACGCGCTCAGGAGCGAACGCCCCTACAAAAAGCCTTATTCCGAAGAAGAGTCCGTGAAGATCATCGAGGATTCCTCCGGCACGCATTTCGACCCGGCAATTATTCAGGCGTTCCTCGACAACCGCGCTAAGTTCAATGAAATCTTCAATAGTCTTTCGCAGCTTGAAGCTCTCAGCAAGGAGTAGGATATGGACGGGGACCGGCCTTCGAAAATTCTGATTGTCGACGATCACTCCGAAAACCGCAAACTGCTCGCTTCGATTATCACGAAGCACACCGATCATCAGATCGTCACGGCGTCGGGCGGAAAAGCCGTGCTCGAGCATATCGAGGATGAACGTCCGGATATCATCCTGCTCGATATTATGATGCCGGAGATGGACGGGTTCCAGCTCGCGAAGATACTGAAAGCAAAAGAAAAGACCCGCGATATCCCGATCATCTTCATCACCGCGCTCGACAGCGAGGAGGACAAGGTCAAGGCGTTCGAGTACGGCGGAATCGATTACATCATCAAGCCGTTCAACCACCGCGAAGTCCTCAGCCGTGTCAACGCCCATCTCGTGGCGAAACGGCACCTCGAACAGATCACCGAGTTCAACGAAACCATCCGTTACGAGCTCTCCATCTCCCGCCAGATACAGAAAAACTTCATCTCGCTCAAGGAACTGCATGACGGCGGACTCTCGGTGTATACCCGTTACATCCCCAAAGAAGAGATCAGCGGAGACATCTACGACGTCATCAAGGTCGGCGACGGTAAGTTCCTCTGCTTCATCGCGGATATCACCGGCCACGGTATCCCCGCCGCTCTGTATACTATGATGCTGAAGTCCAGCCTCGAGAAGCAGATCCGTAATCCGGAAGTCCCGTTATCGCCCTCGGGAGTGCTCCTCGAACTCAATAAAGAACTCTGCGAAACGCTCATTCCCGGTTTTTTCATTACCGCCTTTCTCATGATCGTCGACCTGAATACTATGCGGTGTGTTTACGCCAACGCCGCCCACCCCGCGCCGCTCTTCTACCGCGCCTCGACCGGCGAGTTCGTCACATTGCCGGTGCGGAGCACTATCCTCGGGGTGAAAAAAAGCCTCGAGATCGCCGAAGAGTCGATCTCGCTCGAACAGACAGACAAGATTTTACTTTATACGGACGGGATTACCGAGATGACGGGTGATGATAGTAGAATCCTCGGCGAGAATAGTCTCCGCGAGATATTCGCTTCGAACTCGGCGGCCTCCGGTAACGAACTGCTGGACAAGATGATGGGGGATATACTCGCACACTCGGCCGATAAGACATGGGACGACGATGTCACCCTGATGGAAATCGAGTTCAGTCCGAAAGAGTGAGGATTGCCTCGGCGATTTTCAGATCTACCGGCGAGGTGATCTTGATATTGGTCTCTTCGCCCTTCACAATCTTCACCGTCGTCCCGGTCGCGAAAACGACCTGCGAATCGTCGGTATAATCGTTTTTCCCGTGAAGTCTCGCGCCCAGATGCGCGGCATAAAGGTCGCCGTAACGGAAGGCTTGCGGAGTCTGAATTCTGATCGCTGTCTCGCGGTCGATATAGTGCAGGATCGAGCCGTCCCCTTCGCGCGCGAGGGAGTCGTTCGACGTGATCCCGGCGATTGCCGCACCGCCGGTGAGGGCGGTATCGATACAGCGCTTGAGCAGGTCTTCGCTGAAAAGCGGCCTCGCCGCGTCATGGATCGCCACGACACGGGGATTTTCCTTTTCGAGCACGCATAGCCCGTTATACACAGACATCTGCCGGGTGTCGCCGCCGATCACCGCGCGGATATCGCGGTCTTTAATGATCTCGAATGACAAAAAATCCAGCCAATCGGTATGCGAGACAATGACAAGGAAATCGACGAGGTTTAAGAACTTATCGATAGAGTATTCGATGACACGTTTGTGACATAGTTCGAGGAATTGTTTGGGAATATCGCTTCCGAACCTGCTTCCCGTTCCGCCCGCGAGAATTATGCCGGCAGTTTTATATTCCGGCATACGCTATTACTGGGTGGGGAGAAGGGGCGAACTCTGACCGCCGGACGGGTCCGCGGGGGTCTGATCCTGAGCGGGCGCGGACTGATCCGCGGGCTGGCCTTCGGTGACTTCCTGCACGGGTTTAGCCGCGAGGCTCTTATGCTCGATGACCTTGATATAACTCAGAAGGAACGCCAACGCGAGGAAGATCGCCACAAGCCAGCGGGTCACTTTCAGGAGCACTTCGCTCGACTTCGCGCCGAACGCCCCGAGAGTAATGTTACTGCCGAACATCCCGGTTTCCGCGCCGCTGCCCGACTGCATCAATATGACCGGTATGATTAATATGACGACGATGATAAAAAGTATGAGTAGAAAAGTGTACATTCCTTCCTCCTTTGCACCTGCGGCAAATCAAGTTTATAATTATAACAATAAACACCGAAAGAATCAAATATCGGGCCGTTATTTATCATTTTAGCCGCCGTTGGGAACGGTTATTTGACATCCATCGCGATCATGCAGATATCGTCCTCGAACTTCCCGAACGAGAAATCCGACAGGTCACGGAACACGCTCTTCAGGAATTGCCATTGTTCTTCCTTCTCATGCCTCAGCACCGAAGCGTCGACATACCGCTGAAACACCTCGCCCTTCCTGTTAAACGTCTCGATCAAGCCGTCGGTATAAAAGAGTATCCTGTCGCCGGGCGTGCATTCGAACTCGTACACGTCGAAATTCAAATCCGGGAAGAAGCCGAGCATACTCCCCCGCCCTTTCAGCTTGATGATACTGCCGTCGCGAAGAACGAACGGGAATGTCTGGGTGGCGGTGCAGTAAACGAGTTTGCGGGTCTTGAAGAAGTAGACCCCGTAGAACACCGCGACAAAGTTTCCCGCGCTCAGTCCGTATATCTTGGTGTTCAGCTCGATCAGGAACTCGTTAGGCACAAGCCTGTTGTCCGTGGACGACATAACGAGCGTCTTCATCATCGAGGCGATCAGCGACGCCGGAACCCCGTGGCCGGATACGTCGCTCAGGAACACGCCGAACGCGCCCTCGGAACGCAGATCGATAAAATCGAAATAGTCCCCGCCTATCGCTTCCATCGGGAGGAAGAACATCGAGAACTCCAGACCGTCTACCTTGGGCGGGACATGGGGAATCAGGCTGTACTGTATTTTCGCGGCGATCCTGAGCTCGTTCTCCATCTTCTCGACAAGTTCATCTGAAATCCGGCGTTCCGTTTCAGCCTTCCAGTCCGCGCGGAATTCATGAAGGCGCATCCGGTACTGAATCCATCCGACCACCCATCCGACAATCGCGAACGTGATGGGGTTCGACAGCATCGAGAATTTCGAGACATCGGGCTTTACCCATGCGACAAGGCTGACAATAAGCGCGGTCAACGGCAGTCCGTAGATCAACGCGAGATCGATCACGCTGCCGCGGAAAAAAATGACAGCCGCGAAGATGATGACTGAAAATCCGCTCACAGCCCCCGGGGCGAAATTCGACTCCGGGATAATCCCGCACGCCTGTGTTACGGCCGCCAGTAAAAACAAGTCGAACAGGATGCGCGTCAGCCATTCGATCTTGACGAATTTTGTAAAAGTAAAGAGGAGAAAGACGATGGTCGCCCCAAGTCCGATCGCTCTCCATTTGAACAAGCCCGGTAATTGAACGATCACGTAATCCTGAAAAATAAAGTAAAGGTATGCGACAAACGCTAAGACAGCGGCGATACGTCCCCAACGGACGATCTCTTTATTGGTATGCTCCCGATAACAATTAATGAAGTGCCGGTCGTTCGGGCCGTCGCCGGAAGTGAAGGTATCGTCGCTCATATTACCGGGCGCTTCCCGTTGCATATTCCATCACCCTCTCCTTCGAAGTCTCTCCGCAGATCAGATCCGCGGAAAGTTTCCCTTCGCACATCACCAACACCCTGTCGCTCATCCCCATGACTTCAGGGAGTTCCGACGAGATCATGACGATCGCGACCCCCTTCTCCATCAAGGAGTTCATCAGTTTATAGATTTCAACCTTCGCCCCGATATCGATTCCCCGTGTAGGTTCGTCGAGAATCAGAAGCTTAGGCTGGGTGTTCAGCCATTTGCCGATCACCACTTTCTGCTGATTCCCGCCGCTCAGGTTCGCGATCCGCGCGTCGACTGTGGGCGTCTTCACCCCAAGCTCCTTGACATAATGTTCCGCCGTCTTGCGTTCCCCGTCCTGATCCAGCATTCCCATTTTTACAAACCGGTTGAGTGAAGCGAGAGTCGTATTGAAAACAATGTCCTGTTCGAGAAGGAGGCCGAGCAGTTTCCTGTCTTCGGTCACCAGCGCAATCCCTGCGTCGATAGCGTCTTTCGGCGAACGGAGCACGATTTCGCGCCCGTCGACAACGACCTTGCCGCGCGCGGACTTTCCCCATGCCCCGAAGAGCCCCATGACTAATTCCGAACGCCCCGCGCCCATCAGCCCGGCGATCCCCAGAATTTCGCCCTGGTAGACATCGAACGATACGTCGCGGACGACTTTTTCGCCCGGGAGTAACGGATGATCGACCTCGAAACCGTGTACTTCGAGTATCTTCTTCCCGCGCTGCGCGGTATGCTTCGGGTAGAGGGTTTTCAGGTCGCGCCCGACCATTCTCGAGATAATCTCGTCGATCGTCACCTCGGCGACCGGCACCTCGCTCCCGATAGTCTTGCCGTCACGGAGCACCTGCACACGGTCGGCGATCTGCTTGAGTTCTTCCATCTTGTGCGAGATATAGATCATGCAGACGCCGTCGTTTTTGAGCCTGCGGATCACACGGAATAGCTCGTCGGTCTCACGGTCGGTGAGCGCGGAAGTCGGCTCGTCCAGTATCAGGATTTCCGCCTTCAATGTCAGCGCCTTCGCTATCTCGACCATCTGCTGTTTCCCGACCGTCAGTTCCTTGACGCTCTGCATCGGGTCGATATCCTTGATATGCAGTTCGGAAAGTATCTTGATCGTCTCCGCGCGGAGCCTGTCCCAGTCGATGATCCCGAGTTTGTTCGTGAACTGCCTGTCGAGGAAGATGTTTTCCGCGACCGACAAGTCCTGAATCAAGTTGAGTTCCTGGTAGATGATCGCCACGCGCGCTTTTTCGGCGTCGCGGGTTCCCTTGAAACGGCAGACTTCGCCGCGCACCTTGATCTCGCCCTCGTAGTCGGGATACGCCCAGACACCGCTCAGGACTTTCATCAGCGTGGATTTCCCCGCGCCGTTCTCGCCGACCAGCGCGAGGACTTCACCCTTGCGCGCCGTCAGCGTGACGTTATCCAATGCCCGGACACCGGGAAATTCCTTCCCGATGTCCTTCATTTCAAGAATTACTTCGTTCATTCCGCCCTTCTTCTTATTTCTGATAGACCTGGTCTTTAGTGTAGTATCCTTCTTTAATGATCGTATCGTCGAGGTTGTCCTTGCTGACTATGACCACTTCGGTCAGGATAGTCGGGACGTCCTGGAAACCGTTATTGATCATGCTGTCGATCTTGACGACGTTCGTAACCGGCTTGTCGGGGTTCTGCGCGAGCATCACAGCGGCTTCGGCGGCGGTTTCGGCCAACGGATCGATCTTTTTCCAGATTTCGATAGCTTGTTTGCCCTGCGCGACATAACGGATATTCGCGAGGTCGGCGTCGGAACCTGCGACAAACACCTTCTCGGCGTCGTCAAGCCCCATCCCCGCGAGGCCGGAGATCACTCCGCGCGCGAGACCGCTATTGTTGCAGATATACGCCACGATATCAGCGCCGTACTTCACGAGCGCGTTCTCGGTAGTCTGACGAGCTTTCTCGGGAGACCAGCCCTCGTGCGCCTGTTCCACCACGAGTTCGAGACCGGGATTCGCCTTGAGGACATCGTACACACCCTGGCTCATCGCGCGCGCATTGGAATCGCCCGGCTGTCCCATGATGAGCGCCACTTTACCCTTAACCGCGCCCTTTTTCGCCTTGAGCCATGCGATCATCGCCTCGGCCTGAAGCTTACCGACAGCCCAGCTGTCCTGCATCACCATCAGGTCGAGCGGGCCGTTCTGGAGCATCGAGTCATACCCGATCACCTTCACGCCCTTCTCGTGCGCCTTCTTTACCATGTTCCCGGCGGTGCCGGTATTGACAGGCTGGAGCACGATGACCTTGACGCCCTGCACGAGCATGTTCTCGAAATTGGCGAGCTGGGTCTGTTCGTTGTTATTGGCGGAGTCGAAGAAGACTTCGGCGCCGAGTTCTTCGGCCTTTTTGATAAATACGGCCTTGTCTTTCTGGTAACGTTCTTCCTGCATGGTCTTGAGCAGGAAGCCGATCTTTATTTTACCGCTCCCGGCGTTCTGGGCCGTGCCGCCCTTACCGTCGCAAGCACCGTTGAACAACATCGCCATAGCGAAAAGAACAATCGCTATTTTACTTTTTCTCATCGTGAAACCTCCGAAAATTTTTTATATGGGCGGGTAAATAAGCTATTAACATTTATCACAATACGCGCTGTTATTTTTTATGTACCCAATGGTCACTCCCCTGCCGCCGGGATACGGCGGTTTAATAGAAGTGACCATATTGTAATATACAACGGTATTTAGTCAAGATAATTTTTCAATCCGTTTAAGTGGATATTACTTTCTTTCTACTGCCAGAATGAAAAGAGGAATCTTCTAATTGATATTTCTCATTATCTCAGCGGAGTTTTCTTATAAAAAGTAGTATGGAATGGTATCATGAAACCAAAACATTTCATTCTCAAGTACAAATCCTTTTCTGATACGATTCTCGAAATAAAGGTCGCCTATGTACTTTTCCATAACATCATAGAATTTCACGAGATCTTCCTCTGCGTAAGTTTTCAGTAATGTATTTATTAATAGAGGGAAGTCCTGAGGTACATCACCGCATGTTTCTATCTCTTTGAACATATTCTTTTCACAAGGGAATAGCATATTATTTTTGGTCAAAACCAGTCTACAAGCATAATAGATAGTATCATGGATGAGTTTGTGTTTTAGAAACAGATTGTTCGATTCGTTTTCATAACTGAAACGGGAGGATTTCATCATGGAATAAAACTTTTTGATTTTTACACTATTTTCCGAAAACTCATTTTCCAATTCATTTTTAAACTCTTTTAGCAAATTTTCGATTTCGCTATCTTTTGAAAAGATTACCTCTGAGAACAAGAGTGAATGTTTTATATTCTCCGTGCCTTGTGATCTAACTTTGATTAGGAATCCCTTTGGAACTATTTTTCCATCAACCTCAACGGGGAATTTCTCACTATCAAAATCCGTTCCCCAGAAATAGTCTTTATTTTCTTTTCTTTGTTTGTAAAATTCGTCGGAAACAATTACAATCACGTCGATATCGGATCTTGCATTCCCTGTCTTCTTGGCTAAAGACCCGCATAGAATCAATCCCAGGATAGATTGGTCGGATTCCGCCAATCTTCGAATTTGTTGTATCGTTTCCGTCTGTTTTTTTGTCATTTCAGCTTCCTTAAGATTCGGTGTTAATAAATAACCTTTGTTCCATTTTAACAATTCCAGATTCCAGACCCGGTGAATACCAACCAATTATATCTTGCTTTCAACACTTGTCAAGGTACATCGCTAATGTTACTTTTTCATTCTTTGAAATTATTCTCTCCGCTTCTTATAATATTAAGGTCGCCTCTAATAACCGCCGTATCACGGCGGCAATGAAGCGAACATTGGGCGTATTCAATGGATATAACATTATAAATACTATTAATGTTAATATTTTATTGAACCGCCCTTAAAAAATTCGGGGAAACCAATGAAAGGTATTATCCTCGCCGGCGGAGCCGGCACACGGCTCTATCCGCTCACTCTGGTCGCGAGCAAACAGCTTCTCCCGGTTTACGACAAACCCATGATCTATTACCCGTTATCCACCCTGCTCCATTCGTGTATCCGCGAGATCCTCATCATCTCCGACCCCGGAAATCTCCCGCGAATCAAGGGGCTTTTGGGCGACGGCCGCAGGATCGGGATCGAGCTGTCGTACAAGGAACAGCCCAGCCCCGACGGACTCGCGCAGGCGTTCACTATCGGCAAGGAGTTTATCGGCGGCGACGATGTGTGCCTCATCCTCGGCGACAACATCTTCTTCGGCGACAAGTTCGAGCAGACGATCAAGTCGTGCGCGGTCGATATCGACGGCGGCCTTGTGTTCGGATACTGGGTGTCCGACCCGGAGCGTTACGGCGTACTCGAACTCGACAATGATAAAAACGTGCTGTCCATCGCCGAGAAGCCGAAGTCTCCGAAATCGAACTATGCGGTGCCCGGGCTGTATTATTACGATAACGACGTGGTCTCGATAGCCGAGAACCTCAAACCCTCGCCGCGCGGCGAGTACGAGATCACCGATGTCAATAACGAGTACCTCCGGCGGAAAAAGCTGAAGGTCGAACTCCTCGCGCGGGGGACTGCATGGCTCGACACCGGGACGCACGACAGCCTGATCGAGGCGTCGAACTTCATCGAGACGATCGAGAAGCGGCAGGGGCTGAAGATCGGATGTATCGAGGAGATCGCCTACCGCATGGGATATATCGATACCGCGCAGTTCGAGAAAACGATCATGCAGATACCCGACAACTCGTACCGCCAGTATCTCCAGTTCGTGCTCAAGACCTCAGAATCGTTTAAATAGGAGACCAAATGAAAGTACAGGCCGCGCCTCTCGAAGGGCTGCTTATCGTCGAACCCGACGTTTTCCAGGACGAACGCGGATTTTTCCTCGAGAGCTACAATAAAGACAAATTTTCCCAGTTCGGCATCGACCTCGATTTCACGCAGGACAATCATTCCAAGTCCGTGAAGAATACGCTCCGCGGCCTGCATTTCCAGACCAGCCCCGGGCAGGCGAAGCTCGTCCGGGCGGTGCAGGGCGCGATCTGGGATGTCGCGGTGGATATCCGCCCCGGCTCGCCCACTCTCGGCAAATGGTTCGGAATCGAGCTTTCGGCGAAGAACAAGGTCATGTTCTTCGTCCCGGTGGGTTTCGCCCACGGGTTCTGCGTGCTGTCCGAAACCGCCGAAGTGCTCTATAAGGTCAGCAGTGTCTACAACCCGCAGACCGAGGCGGGGATCATGTGGAACGACCCGCAGATCGGAGTCGAATGGCCTGTGCCCGAACCGGTTCTTTCGAACCGCGACCAAAACAATCCATCATTGAAAGAGTACCTGAAAAGCATAAAGAAATAACGGGGGTATCAATTGATTTGGGTAGTCGGAGATAAGGGGATGCTCGGCCGGGAAATCTGCGAGCAGCTCGCTATGAACGGGATCGAATTCACCGGAAGCGACCGCGAGGTCGATATCACCGATCAGTTGTCTATCGAGAACTTCGCCAAGCGCATGGAGCTCGAGTGGATCATCAACTGCGCGGCATACACGGCGGTCGACCTTGCCGAGAAAGAAGCCGATATCGCCGAAAGGATCAACTCTACCGGCGCGGAAAACCTCGGGCTATATGCCGAAAAGCGCGGCGCGAAGATCGTCCATTTCTCCACCGACTATGTGTTCGACGGCACGAAGCGCGAACCGTATGTCGAGACCGACACCCCCAACCCGCAGTCCGTTTACGGCCGCACAAAACTCGACGGCGAACTCCGTCTGATGAAAGCGGCCGCGCGCTATTTCATTATCCGGATCGCTTGGCTCTACGGCCCTTTCGGTAAGAACTTCGCCGCGACCATGCTCCGCTTATTCGGAGAAAAGGATGTTCTGACAGTCGTCGCCGACCAGACCGGCACCCCGACCTACACCCGCACCCTCGCCGAAAATATCGTCCTCATGGTACTGAGCGCCACCGACAAGTACGGCATCTACCATTACACCGACGGCGGCGTGACAACATGGCACGGGTTCGCGAACGAAATCTACCGTCTGGCTGAAGAAGCGGGACTGCTCAAGCACGAGGTCGAGATCAAGCCTATCCCCGCGAAGGACTATCCCACCCCCGCGAAACGTCCGGCATATTCGGTGCTCTCGAAGGACAAGGTGACTTCCGCCCTCGGGTTCGCTGTCAACGACTGGAAGGACAATCTCAAGCATTATTTCACCCGTCTCGATATAAAATAGCCGCCGGACGCTTGACCATCATTCTCAGCCTCGGCTATCATTCGACAGGCTCAGGACAGGCGCTCGGCCTCCGGAATTTTCTTTTTACTTGTAACTTTGAACTTGTCACTTTCTTCCTAAGGTTAGATTCATTAAGGAATCTTTTACTTTACAAGTGAAAGGACTGTGAGGATAAATCCTGCGATACTTGAAACACCAGCAATAAATGCAAACCCTTTTTTCACAAATTCAAAAGATTTATATAAAGCTGATGAGTTTCTTTTTTCTTCTGGTTTTAGCAGTTCTTCCTTAAATACCTTATACTGTTGGATTATTTGCTCTTTATCCTCTTGCGAATAGTTTTTTTCCAACTCTAACCCTAGCAAATCTAATAGTTTTTCCTGTGTGTTAAACTCTAAAGAAAATTCTTTAGCTTTTAATATTGCACCATCGCCAATATTAACAATTCCCGAAAATGTGTTATTGTTACCAATTATTAGTGCCATTTAATCCCCCTGACTTTCAATATTCGTTTCACCTGAAAATTCATTCCCGTTTCCGATAATTAAACCATTATTAAATATACAATTGATGAATGTCTGTTCAACTTTTTCCTTAGAAACTATATTATAGTTTTCTTCAGTAAGCGAAGGATACTCTTCTTCTAATTCGAGAATGAACTTCAACAATGTATTCCTAACTCTTTCTAATAGTTCACCAAACGAAGTTTTTGGAACAAGCCACCAAGCCTGAACTAAAGAATAACCTAAGTCCATTTTCACTGAACTATTATAAACAGCAATATAATCTGGAGGCCATAGCATGTTAAAAGAAAAACTATCAGATTTTATATGCTCCTCAAAAACGTTAATTGCTTCTCTAAAAATAAAAACATTATAATGATGTTTTAGATTTTCTGGAATGTTACAGAATGGAATAGGAAAGTTTTCAATTTTTTGAACAAGATTTATAATAGTTCCGTAACAATCGGGATGGATAATTCGATAATATGGAATCTCTATTATATCTAATGAATATCCATTTAGTTCATTCTCAATCCATTTTTTTATTTTCTCATTTTTTGTTTTATAAGCAAAAACAAATGTTTTTCTAAGAATTTCAGATAACGAAACAGAGGGTGTCAAAATCATTTCTCTAATTTCTTCTAATACTTTCATTTCCCCTCCGAAATTCAAATGACACTTCCATGTTTTCTACTAAACTTCTGGTAAGTAATAACTAGCCCTTTGGTGGAAACGGATCGTTTCCATGACTTCTTTTATCTCTGATTTGTCCGTTTGGTCGTTGAATCACAACCTCGAGTCCATTATTCTTTGCAATTCTGGTTCCTACTTTTATAGCCTCTGCTTGGGTTGAAACCACAGCACTGGCTATTTGTCCATTCTCCCTCTGAACTTTCCAATCACCGCTTGGCGTTGGAGAAATCCAAACATTACTCTTTTTAGGCATGATTCCCCTCCTTGGAATATATTTCATGGAAGTGTCTTCTTTCCGTATTTTAAACTAACGAATCCATCGTGCGTTTCATAATCTAGTAAAAAGCATGGAAATCGTCAAATTTATGTATAAAATAACCTATCGGATAGTGTTTCTTTGTCTCTCATCTCTTTCCCCCACGCTTTAAAGCGCTTTTAACCCTCCGGGAAATCCATCCGGTCGTTTTGGCTCCGCTCAACGACCTTTATTCTATAATTCCGGGAGACTTGGTCGAGTTTCTACAAATAGCCAGTTTATGGAGCAGTTTCTCCTCGCCTTGCATTAACGCTTTCTTTTTTATGTGCCCCCAACCCTGAACTTGCTTCTCCCTGTCGAACGCATCCTCTATCCGGGAATACTCTTCATAATAAATCAATTCAACCGGGAGACGTTTGGAGGTATAGTTCGCCCCCGCACCAGCTTGATGTTCGGATAAACGTTTTTCCAGATTCCATGTGCTTCCTGTATAGTACGTTCCATCGGAGCATTCGAGAATGTACATATACGGCATACATTTATCCTTCGGACATCGAGCGAAGCCGAGATGTCCGTAATAATCTCAAAATAATATATACGCCGCCTCGGCTATGATCGGCCTCCGGTATAATATCTTTTCATTCGAACACCGAGCGACTTGTCCCGAGCGCAGTCGAGGGAAGCCGAAGTGTCCTCAGTACATCCAATACCCTTTCAAGTTCGGGAGCGCCTTCACTTCGGCGATCAGCTCTTTGGAGTAACGGGTGACGAAACGGCCGGAGGCGCTGACTGTGACGGGGAGGTTTTCTTCGAACGTGTGGAAGATCATGCGGAGCTGGCCCCGGTTGGAATCTTCGCGCGCCATATTGCGGATACGCTCGATTTTCTCACGGAAGCCGTTTTCGGTGTGGTTGTTGTCGAGGAAGATATGGAGCTCGTTGAATGTCTCTCGCGCGCCGAGGAGGTCGTCGATCGGCTTGACGCTCAGGACGTCGTACTGGAGCCCGTTATTGCCCATTGTGATCACCGCGCGGACACACACGAACGCGTTGGGCTGGACGAACGGCTTGAACTGCTCGTACTTCTCGGAGAAGAGGAAGAAACGGAAACTATCGTGCTGGGTCTCGAAGTTGAACACGGCGTACTGCGAGTTGCGCGCACCGGTCTTGATGGTTACTTCGGAGATATATCCCCAGAGATAGAGGGGCGTCCCCTGGCGAAGCCGGGACTGGAGGGTGTGACGGTAACTTGTGATATCGCCGACCTTGTCGATTACCGAACGGAAGAGTTTCCCGCTCAGGTAGAACCCCAGGGTCTGGAGTTCGTTCTCGAAGTCGTCCTTGAGGCTGACCGGCGTGCACTTGCGGTTCATATGGATCGTGCAGTCGCCGTTGCCGCCGTTATCGAATAGGCTGAGCTGTCCGATTTCTTTCTGTTTGTTCTCCTGCTGGATTTGCGAGATATAGCAGTCCACGTTGTTTAGGAGGACAGCTTTCTCGAGCATCTTTTCATCGCCCTCGATAATATTGTCGAGCGCGCCGCAGCGGAGCAGAATTTCGAGGGTGTTCTTTTTAAATTCGCCGTAGACGCTCATCCTGCGGATAAAGTCGTCGACCGAAACGAACCAGCCGCCGAGGCGGCGTTCCTCGATCACCGCGTCAGCGAACGCCTCGCCGATCCCCTTGACCGCGCCGAAGCCGAAACGGATGGAGCTGCCGAGGTCGGCAAACTGCCATTCACTCTCGTTGACATCGGGCGGGAGCACGGGGACGTCGCGGGCGGCGCATTCCTTGCAGTAGTTACGGATATCGTCGGACGTGCCCATATTCTGCGAAAGGAGCGAAGCCATGAACTCCACGGGATAGTAGGTTTTAAGGTAGGCGGTCTGGTACGCGAGCACAGAGTATGCCGCCGAATGGGACTTATTAAACGCGTATTCCGAGAACGGCACCATGATGTCGAAGATTTTTTCCGCGAGCTTGGGATCGTAATTCCGCGCGGCGCTCCGTTCGATCCAGCTCGGGCGGAGTTTCTCGATCTCTTCCTTTTTCTTTTTCGCCATGATCCTTCGGACAGAGTCCGCCTCGCCGAGACTGTATCCCGCCATGATCTGCCCGATCTGCATCACCTGCTCCTGGTAGACTATCGTGCCGTATGTCGGCATGAGCACTCCCTCGAGCGACGGATGATGGCAATCGACCTCTTCGCGGCCGTGCTTGCGGGCGATATAGTTCGGGATGTACTGGATCGGGCCGGGGCGGAATAACGCGTTCATCGCGATCAGGTCGTCGATCGTGTTAGGCCGGAGCTGTTTCAGGTATTCGGTCATCCCATCCGACTCGAACTGGAATATCCCCATCGTGTAGCCGTTAGCGAACAGCTCGAACACCTTAGGATCGTCGAGCGGGATTTTATCGATATCGATTTCAATATGATGTTTCTTCCGGATACGGGTCAGACAGTCCTTGATCAGCGAGAGGTTGCCGAGGCCGAGGATATCCATCTTGAGCAGCCCGTTCGCCTCAAGGAACTCGCCTTCATACTGGGTGACATTGTTGATGTTGTTCTGATCCTTGTAGAGCGGGACGATCTCTTTCAACGGGACGTCGGAGATGATCATCCCGGAAGCGTGCGTCCCGATATTCCGGATCGTGCCGTCGATCTTGAGCGCGTACTCGATCCATTTACGTTCGTCGGGCGAGCCGTCCTTCAGCTTCTGGCGGATTTCCTTATAGTTGTCGGGTTCTTCCTCGAGGACTTTCGCGAACGCCCGTTTGTCTATAGCGGCCTTGTCGTCGATCAGCTTGGTCAGCTTGTTGACCTCTTCGAGCGGGATGCCGAGCACTCGCCCCACATCCTTGAGCGCGTTGCGGATCTTCATCATACCGAACGTGATGATATCGGCGGTGCGGTTGTAGCCGTAGGTCGAACGGATGTATTCTTTGACCTCGTCGCGGCGGTCGTCCTGGAAGTCCGAGTCGATATCGGGCATGGACACGCGCTCGGGGTTCAGGAATCGTTCGAAGAAGAGGCTGTAACGGATCGGGTCGATGTTGGGGATATTTGTACAGTACGCGACCAACGCGCCCGCCGCGGAACCGCGCCCGGGGCCGACCGCTATCCCCTGACGGATCGCGAACTCGATATAGTCCGACACGATCAGGAAGTAGTTCGAGAAGCCCATTTTCTTGATGACGCCCAGTTCCATCTCGAGCCGTTCGATATACTCCGGCGCGGGATTGCTGTTGAAACGGCTGTTCAGGCCGTCGAGGGCGCGCGCGTGAAGGGTAGAATCGGCGGTCTCGCTTTCCGGCAACGGGTACTGCGGAATGTGCATCTTCTTGAGGTAAGGCCCGAGGTCGAATTGGCACATCTCCGCGACCGCGAGCGTGTTCGTGACCGCGTGCGGGACTTCGGCGAACAGTTTCGCCATCTCGCCGCCGCTCTTCATATAGAATTCGTTATTGGCGTATCTGAAGCGGTTCGGGTCGGACAGGAGGCTCTTGTCGCGGATCGCGAAAACGATCTGCTGAAGTATCTCGTCCTCTTTCTCGATATAGTGCGCGTCGTTCGTCGCGACTAATTTCAGCCCGGTCTCCTTCGAAAGCGCGATCAGACGTTTCGCGGCAACCAGCTCTTCCGGAATCCCGTGGTTCTGTATCTCGAGGATGAAGTTCTCCTTGCCGAACAGCCCGACATACCAGTCGAACGCTTCCCTGAACGAGGCCTCGTCTTCCTTGAGGATGTAGTATGGAAGCTCGCCGGTCAGGCACGCCGACAGCGCGACCAGCCCCTTGCTGTGCTCCGCGAGCACCTCACGGTCGATACGCGGCTTATAGTAGAACCCCTCCTGGTACCCGATACTCGACAACTGCATCAGGTTCATATATCCCTCGTAGTCCTTCGCGAGGAGCACGAGGTGGAAATAGTTCTTGTCGCTCTTCTGTTTGTGGTAACGCCCCAGCGGGGTGATATAGAACTCGCACCCGTAGATCGGGCGGATTCCCTTGTCCTTCGCGTACTTGTGGAATTCCATCGCGCCGAACATGTTGCCGTGGTCGGTCAACGCTATCGCGGGCTGGCTGTCGGCCAGAGCCTTCTTCACGATATCGGGAACCTTGGACACGCCGTCGAGAACGCTGTAATGCGAGTGCAGATGGAGATGGACGAAATCGGACATTATTCCCCTCACCGGACATATTATACCGGATACGGCGGGAAAAATCAACCGGTATGCCGGGACGGAACGTGTTGAGGGGAAAGGAGTAAAGGAGGGCCGAATCGAAATGGGTGTTTTATCCTGAAAACCGACCGCGGAGACGCGAAGGCGCGAAGCTAACAGCCGAGGGGGGAAATGGGAAAAGTGGGAGTTTTAAGCGTTATCAGGCAATAGCAAAAGTTTGGAAAGCTGCATGATCTTTTTCTCTGCGTTCTCTGCGTGTCCCGTGTTCCTCGCGGGACGTCTCAGCGTCTCCGCGGTGTTTTTATTTAACACCCTTCGGCTACGCCTTGTGGTACTCGATTTCCGCCACCAAATCTTTAAAATCATTGCGGCACGAATGAAATATCATGTAAAATCAATCGATGAGGGTTTTATCGATAATAAATTGAACATCGCATATTTCAACGAACGATGACAGAAGCTTTTTTCGAATATGATCAAATCCTTTAAGATCTTGACTAATTGATCCGCAAAAGTAAATGTAGTAAACGACTTTGGTAATGTTTCTCATTAATTGATAATCAAATTTATATAAAATAAGTAACGACTCACTGATTTTCAATCTTAGTTCGTTTTCTATAAACTCCTCTGTCCTATTTTTATCCCCTTGAAATTCCTTGAGTTTATTAGAATACCATAAACTCATTTTTTTAATTTCTATCATTTTCAGAGTAGCGTTTTGAAAATCGATAATATCTACCGATCTCAGATTGACATGAAGGCTTCCCTTCACTTTATCAAAATTGATCTTCGGATTTGTGAATATCAAATCAGCGCAGTCGTCAGGAAATTCATTTTGCAGAAAGGGGGTATAATTTATCATATCACTTTCCCTCAGTAATTTGATAACCCTCGACTGTTAGATCGTAATACGCTTTGGTCAGGTCTTCCGAAATTTTATAGAGCGTATCCATATCCGAAGCAGAAGTCCCGAAAAAACCGTTTTCGGATTCCTGCATATGCAGGAACGAGCATTCGTCAAGAGAAATTTTTCCGGAATTCACCGAATTTTCTATCGCGCGGATAATTTCCGGGCTATGCGTCGTGATGATAATATTTCGCTTTTTCTTCGCGAGATGAATCAGGAGTTCGATCATTTTCAGTTGATATGCCGGGTGCAGGTGGTTTTCCGGCTCCTCGATAATGAGATAATCGTTTTCCTCAAGAAGCCCGCGCTCCATCAGAAGATAAATCATCCCGAAGAACTTTACCCCGAACGCGACTAAATTTGTCTGGTAGCTGTTGTTATTCTGAACAAATGAAAAACCTTTTCCTGTCTCGTATATATATTTTCCACCAACTATTTCCTGAATTTCTATAAGTAATTCTTTATCTTGATGTCTACTTTGTCCAATATTTCTAATATCTTTAATAAAATCCCAATAGATATCACTTACACCAAAATTATTTGGGTATACTTCTTTATAAACAGAAACTGCTTTCTCCAAATCAAGAATTACTGGTGAAGATAAAAAGTTGATTTTCAAGTTGTTTTTTAAAAGTAATGTGGTTGAAAACTCCTCAATACCTTTATTATTAATAATTAGCTTAACTTTATCCGGTGAGGGTGCGTCGGATAGAATACTTGTTGAACTTTTTATCTCTTGCAAGTGATTTATTAACTCCTGAGGTTCATTTGCTTGGAATACATCGGCTACCTTTGAAAAGTTAAAAAAGCTTTCAAAATCTGTTTTCATGTTAGGATTTTCATCTTTTAGCTTTTTTACAGATCCCCTCAGCATTGAGTATATCATCTTTGTGATATAACTCTTCCCCGATTGATTCTTCCCCGCGATTACCGTTAACGGTTTAATGTCCAATGTCGCTTCCGAAATCGGTCCGAGATTTTTACATTGAAATTTCATATATTTCCTCTCCGCGTGCTCCGCGTCTCTGCGGTTACTTCCCTGCTTTTCATTTTCTACTTGTCACTTGTCACTTGTCACTTCGTACACATCACCCCAAGCATATCCCGGATCGCCCTATCCAGACCGACATACACCGCGCGCGAAATAATCGAATGACCGATATTGAGCGTTTCAATCTGCGGGATCGCGCAGACTGCGGCGGTATTCAGGTAATGCAGGCCGTGGCCGGCGTTGACACGGAGCCCTAACGACTGCGCGAACCCGGCGGCGTTTCTGATCTTCTCCAGTTCGGCGAGCCGTTCGCTCTCGGACTTGGCGTCGGCGTAACGGCCGGTATGGATTTCGATATAGTCCGCGCCGGCGGCTTTCGACGCTTCCACCTGACGCGGGTCGGGATCGATAAAGAGACTCACCGCGATCCGTTTGTCCCGCAGGGCGGGGATGAACTCGCGGAGTTTGTCCATGTTCGCGGCGGCATCCAATCCGCCCTCGGTCGTGACTTCCTCACGGTTCTCCGGGACGATGCACACGTCGTCGGGCATGACCTTGAGCGCGATCTCGAGCACGTCGGGATTGAGCGCCATTTCGAGATTGAGGCTCGACTTGACCGTGCTCCGCAGGACGTAGACATCGCGGTCCTGGATATGACGGCGGTCTTCGCGAAGGTGAATCGTGATTCCGTCCGCGCCCGCGAGTTCGGCGATCACCGCCGCCTCGACAGGATCGGGATATTGGGCCTTGCGCGCCTCACGGAGCGTGGCGACATGGTCTATGTTGACACCGAGTTTCTTCCGCATTGTTCCTCCTACTGCGCGTCCATATCGCCGAGCTTCTTCAATGCTTCCAGCTTGGACTCGGCGCGGTTCTTATAGTCGAGGGCGACGCTGTTGCCCTTATCGACCACCAGCACTTTATTGAATTCGGCGATAGCCTTTTCGTACTTCTTCTCGTTGTAGTACACAATCCCTTTATCGAGATTGGCCTTGATATTTTCGCGCAGGCTGTCGAGTATCTTCTCCTGAAGCTCCTGTGCGTCGGCGTTGTTCTTGTTTACATTGAGGACCTTGTTGACCGCCGAGAGCGCGCCCATTGCGTTGCCTTGTTTGTAAAGGGAATAGGCGTTCTTCAGGTTCTCCTGCGTCTGGTACTGGGAGTTGGCGGCGCTTTTCAGTTCCTTAGCGTCCTGATAGTCCGGGTATGCGGCGAGCGCCTTGTTCAGGTACTCGAGACACGCCTTATAGTTCTTGTCCTTATAGTACTCGTAGGCCTTCTCGTAGTTGATCTTGGCCTTATCACGGAGCTGATTCGCGAAGTCGTCGATCTTCCCGGCTATCGACTTGTCGTACGGCTTCGCGATATAGACCGCTTCGTAATACTGCTTCGCGGCGATCAGGTCGCCCTTCTTCGCGCTTTTCTCGGCAAGCTCGGTCTTGTCATTGATATACTGCTTGACCGTGCTGTTCGTCGAGAGCTTCTTGACACTCGCGTCGATTTCGGGGGTGTTCTCTATCTGCGACGCCTGCCAGTAGTAGTTCAGCGCCTTGATATACTCTTTGTTCTTCTCGGCGGCCTCGGCCTTCTTGATCGCCTTGGCGAGCTCGCTATTGAACTTATCCTCGAGGATGTTCCGGTAGTAGTCGGCCTGCTCATGATCGACATCGTAGAATAACGCGAGCTTGAACTTATCGAGCGCGGACTTATAACTGTAATAGGCTGAGTCGTCGTTGTTCTTGTCGTAGGCCTGCGCTTCCTTGTAAAGCGCGATCCCCTGATCGAAAAGGTCGTCGGCGATGTCCTTCTTCGAACTCTCGAAGAACCCCGTCACCGACACGTTGTAAGCGTTGCGCTTCGCGGCATATGCGGCGTCCACACTAAAGTCCGCGCCGTTGAAACTGAACCCGATCTTATACTCGTCGCGTTCCCAGTTGACATCGTATGCGAAACGGAGCGTGATCCAGGGTAACGGTTTCGGGGTGAACTCGAAGCCGAGGGTAAAAAAGTCCGCCGCGCTCAGCAGGTTCTTCTCGAGAAACAGCTTTGTCCAGATTTCTTTGAAATTGTATGCCAGGCCGAAACGAAGGTTCATTTCCTCGTCGATATCGTCCAACGTATGTTTGCCGATATTCTGAAACGCCGCGCTGACAAACAGGCGGTTCGCGATCCAGCTTGCGGCGAAAAACGAGCCCCAGCTCGAATTCGGATTGACGATCAGCCCGATATCGAAAAGGATATTCTGCCCCAATCCGAATACGCTCGACGCGGCGGTCTTGAACGACAGCCCCACCGCAAGCGAATCGAGGAAGCTCTTTCCCCAGCCGAGCATGAAGCCCTGTTTGGCGTTCCCGGCGGCGGTGCCGAACTGGTACATCGAGAACCCGATCGTTCCGATATAGGGCAATGTTCCCGCGAGCCCCGCGAAATTCACATCAAGCCCCTCGCCGGATGAAACAAGGAAGTTGATACGGTCGAGCTTGGAAAGTCCCGCCGGGTTGACCAGCATCGCCGAACAATCGGCCGCCAGGCCGGATGAGTTCACCGCGAAGCTGTTGGGGACGAATAAGGACTGCTGAAGTTCGTTCTTCGCGAACAACCCGGTAACACAGAATAATGACAATAGAACCACTGATTTAATTCTCGGCATGACAGGCTCCTCCGCTTGTTTGTAATATTATAGGGAAAATCGCGGAAAATGACAAGAGATGGATAAACAGTATTTTAAAAGAAAAGCCCCCGCCGGAACGTATTGACAAATTCGTTTTGTCATTGCGAGCGAATTTGAAAAATTCGTGAAGCAATCTATTTTACTAACAAAACAACTATTCCACAGACTGCTGGCAAGCCTTATCCTTCGTAGAAGGCAGGCAGTAATAAAAAATCGCTTATTTCATGACTTCGTCAACAAGCCCCGCCGGAGCGGGGCTTGACGAGCACTCTATTTCCATTGATAAAGATAGACTGATCCCGAATCGATACCGTACTCCGAACTGTTCTTAGCCCCCACCAGCAGAGTATTGCCGTCCGCCGACAGAGAGACCGAATTGCCGAAATAGTTCGCCGCGGAGTCCGATGCGTTGAACCTCGTACAATCCCAGCCCGAGCCGTTCCACCTGTACAGGTATACGGAACCGGTGACTCCCGGGAATAGCGACGAATCGGCGGGAGCGCCTGCCGCGACCGTGTTTCCGTCCGCGGATACAGCTACCGAGTATCCGATATGCCCACCGTTTGTCAGGGTGATTTTATTGGTCATCCATTCAGTCCCGCTTTTTTTATAGATATACAGCGCGCCGAGCGGATAGTTCATATTGGTTTTATTCTCCGCGCCGACCGCGACCGTATTGCCGTCGCCGGAAACCGCCACGGAATAGCCGAACCAGAGATTTGTCTGGGCATCGTGCGGGATAAACTTTGTCTCGATCCATGACACTCCGCTCTTTTCATATAGGTATGCTCCGCCTGTGTAGCTGTTCTGGCCGACCGCGCCCACCATTACCGCACTGCCGTGGATGGAAAGGGAGACCGACCCGCCGAACCACATCCCCGCCCCGCCGTCGGAAGGATACAGTTTATTCGTAGCCCAGTTCAGCCCCGATTGCGTGAACAGGTAAACCGCGCCCTCGCAAGGAAAATTGACAGCGTCGTTGCGTGCCCCGATCGCGACCATTGCGCCGTTAGATGAGGCCGAAACCGAACATCCGAATTGATCTCCCGCGGCGCCGTTATTCACGATAAGTTTTGCGCCGGTCCATCCCAGCCCTGACCATTTTCTCTGGTAGACCGCCCCGGAATCGGCGCCCTTATCGTCATCCTTTTGCGCGCCGACATAAAAAATTCCGCCTCCGACAGTCACACTGATCCCGAACTCGTCGCCCGCCGCCGCGTCGAAAGCGTTAAACGGCGTCTCGATCCAATTTCCGCCGGACAAGGTATAGTCGTAGGCCGTGCCGGTAGAACTGTTTTTGTAATACGCCCCGACAATAAATATCCGGGCGTCCGGCGATAGACACACCGACTTACCGAAAAAGTCGTACGCCGCGCCGTTCGACGGGACAAACTTTGTCTCGACCCATTTCTTTGCCGCCGGAACCGTGACACCCTCGGGACTGCACGAGGACAATACGAATACCCCGATCAAACACTGCATGATCCGTTTCATCGATTTCTCCTTTCTCCTATATTTTGATACTACCCCCGTAATCTAAATATCTATTTTACCGGGACTATCCAGACGGAACCTGCGTTCGGGGCGGCGATATCGTCCACGCTCTCGCCGATCGCCGCAAGCGTCCATCGCCGGATAACGCTACGCTGAAACCGAAGTCGTCGGCGGCGAAGTGTTCCGATGCACAGCGCTTCACATCGTTCCATACCGAGCCGTCCCATTGATAGATCATGACCTACCCGATACTGAACCCGGTCACCATATTCCCGCCGGCCGCAAGCGTATTGCCGTCGTCGGAAAGTGAGACCGCAGAACTGAAACCGTCATCCGCTTTGCCATCGGCGAAAACGATCTCGACAGGCGCGTAGGACGAGCCGTTCCAACGGTACACTCATACACAGCCCTACCCTTCGGCCGCGCCATCCCATGAGTAGATAAAAACGTAGCCCCGGTTCGTATAGGTCCCATGGTCCTCCATAGGTACACCCGCCGCCAGTACATCGCCGTTGCCGGAGAGCGCGATATAGTTGCCGAAATAGTCTTCACCCATGACATCGCTGGGGATCAGTTCCGCGAAGGTTTTGTAGATCGGGACGACAGGCCCGCCGCATCCGGCAATGAAAAGCAGGAACAGAAATACGGAAACCTTGACTAACTTCAGATGGATCCCCTTTATTCTTTTAGATAGTATATGCCCGAAAAATGATAAAGTCAATGCCGCATCTAAAATAAACACATGAAAGCCAATCATTTTCAGCCCTTTCCGCGCGGAAAAATCTGAAAACTTGCCCTGTCACCCGAAGCAGTATATAATATTTCGCTAAATAATAAGAGGGTACATATGGAAATTTACGATAAGGGTCTCCCGTATTACAGCAGCGAACGCGCCGAGATGTTCGAGTTCATACCGTCGGAGTGTAAGAAAATCCTCGATGTCGGGTGCAGTCAGGGGGCGTTCGGCCAAATCCTGAAAGAGCGAAATAAGGCCGAGGTCTGGGGCGCGGAGCTGATGGAAGAGCACGCCAAGGTCGCGAAGACCCGTCTCGATAAGGTGATTGTCGGGGATTTCGAAGCGAACCTAAGCAAACTGCCCGACCGTTATTTCGACTGTGTTATTTTTAATGATTCCCTCGAACACTTGAAGGATCATTATAAAGTCCTCACCGACCTTCAAACCAAGCTCGTCCCCGGCGGTTATGTCGTCGGGTCTCTGCCGAACTTCCGTTTTTACCGGAATATCAAGGACGTCCTGTTTAAGAAAGAATTCAAGTATGTATCGTCCGGGATACTCGATTACACCCATTACCGCTTCTTCACCGAGAAAAGTATCCGGCGCACATTCGCCGAATGCGGCTACGATATTGTTACGCTGAAGGGTATCAACGGCGACGAGAACCGGAAGCTGAAACTGCTGAATTTCATCCTGTTCGGATTCCTGAAAGATATGAAATATGTCCAGTTCGGGATCACCGCGCGGATGAAGTAAAAGTCATCCGCCGCCTGTCCGACGAACCCCGGTGCTTTATTCCGCTCTTGTTTGCGGTTTTTACCCGCAATCGCTATAATAACTCCTAGGTCAAAAGACAGACTTGCCGGGGAAATATCCTGATGTCTATTAAAAAGAACTTCGTATATAACACCGCGTTAACGATTTTCAACACACTTTTTCCTCTTCTCACCTATCCGTATATCACGAGAATACTCGGCCCCGAGAACCTCGGGAAATTCACATTCGCGCAGTCGTTCGCGGCGAATTTCGGAATGTTCGCGATCATCGTGTCGCCCCTTTACGCGATCCGCCTGATCTCGTCGAACCGCGACAATCCGGACGAACTGAACAGGGGCTTTTCCGGTATCCTGCTGATCAATATGATCTCGTCCCTTGTGATGACAATCGTCTTTCTGACATCGTTCCTGTATATGGAAAAGGCGCAGACCGAGCCCGCTCTTTATATCATCATCGCGGTTAGCATCCTGCTCAACGCTTTCTCTATCGACTGGCTATTCCAGGGGCTGGAGAACTATAAATTCATTGCGATCAGGAATTTCATTTTTAAGGCCGTCTTTATCCTGCTGATCTTCGTTTTTATCCGCCAGCCCGAACATTATATCATCTACGCCCTCTTCTGGCTGATCGTTACCTACGGAGCGAATATCATCAATATGATCGCGAGCCGGAAGAAAGCGAAACTGACATTCAGCAATCTGAAACCCTTGTCTCATCTTAAAGAGATCGGCTTCTTCTTCGCGATCAACCTCCTTTCGATAGGCATTCTCAATCTTGATAAGACATTGATGGGTTTTATACTGCCGAAAGAGGAAGCGTATGTGACAATCGGACTCTACGGTGTCGCGGATAAGGTGATCCAGATCGCGCTGTCGGTCACCAACTCGCTCGCGCTCGTGATCCTGCCGCGCGTATCGTACTACTTCTCGAATAACAAAATGGACGAGTTCTACGAGAAGATGGACCTTTCGACTAAGGCTTATCTCATGCTGTCGCTTCCGCTGTTCGCGGGGATAATCCTCACCGCGCCGGAAATAGTGATGCTGATATCCGGTGAGAAGTTCCTCGGCTCAATCCCATTACTCCAAGTACTCTCGGGCGCGATCCTGTTGGTGGGGTTCGCGTACATCTCGTGCCTCCAGATATTGACCGGAATGAAACGTGAGAACCTATACCTGATCACTCTCGGCATCTCTCTGGCAGTGCAGGCCGTGGCGCTCTTTTTCCTGATCCCTGTTTACAAAGGGGTCGGCGCGGCGTTCGGCATGCTGATCGGCTATGGGACACAGGTCATCGTCTCGTTCATTTTCGGGTTTAAGGAATTCCGGCTCTTTTTCTTCAAGGTTTCCAACCTGAAATACTTCCTCGCTGCGGGGCTGATGAGCGCGGCGGTGTATTTCGCCCGTTACATCCCTCTCGATATCCTAATCCTGAAATTCATCCTGCTCGCCGGAATCGGCGTTATCGTCTATTTCTCCGTACTCCTCCTCACCCGCGAAGTCCTGTTGACCGGAATCCTCGATAAGCTCAGGAAAAGGCTCTTTCCCGGGCGGACAGGGGGTGGGGCGTGATAGACGTTTCGATTATCATCGTCAATTATAACACCCGCGCGCTCACCCTCGATTGCCTGAAATCGGTCTACAGGGAAACGAAGCACCTGAAAATCGAAGTGATTGTCATAGATAACGCCTCCTCCGACGGCTCGGCGGACGCGTTCGAGAAGGCATACCCAAAAACGAAGGTGATCCGGAGCGCGGTGAACGTCGGCTTCGGCAACGCGAATAATCTCGGGATAGAGGCATCGTCCGGGAAATACCTGTTCCTGCTGAACTCGGACACATTGCTGAAAAACAACGCGATAAAAATATTTTACGGCTTTATGGAATCGCGCCCGGATGAAAAGATCGGCTGTGCCGGCGCGAAGCTGCTGGATACCGACGAACGGCCCGCGACCTCATACGGCGGCTTCCACTACTTAGGCCGGGAACTGAAAATGCGATGGTCGCACCTATTCGGCGAGCTTCTCCGCGCATGGAAACTGAGGAAGCCGAAGATCGAGCCAGCGCCGGAAAATTCAGCCTCGGTGTACGACGGCTTCGAGCCGTTCGAGGTAGAGACGATTTCCGGGGCTGATATGTTCATCCCGAGGAAAACCGCCGAAGAGACCGGGATGTTCGACAAGGATTTCTTCATGTACTCGGAAGAGGTCGAATGGCAGTACCGGATGGCGAAGGCCGGATGGAAACGGATTGTCATCCCCGGGCCGAAGATCGTCCATCTCGAGGGAAAAAGCTTTACCGAATCGAACCGCCGGAGAATCATGTATAATGTCAGCAAGTTTTTGTTTTTCAAGAAGCATTCCGGCGGGTTCAAGTACCGTCTCTACCGCTTCCTATTTCTTGCGTCGGTCATATTCGAGATGTTTGTCGATCTATTCAGACGGCGATACACCTGCGCCGAAAACCGGGCTTTTTTTACAAAGTGCCGAAAAATGCAATACTTTTAGGATATCCGGATGAATTTTAAAAACGCCGCGGCGTTCTTCCCGGGCATTACATGGGAAATGTGCTACAAGGACGCCGGGATGATTATGGTCTATCTCCGCAAGCTCTACGACACCCATTGCGTCTATGTAAACTACGAGGAAAAGAACCTGCATTTCGAGAGTTTTCGCGGGGTCGAAAATGTCAAGGTGCGGAAACCCGCCGATGGACTTTCGAGACTGTCGCTCGGGATGACGACGAAGAATCTCCGGAATTATATCCGTGACAACGCCGCGTCCATCGACCTGATCGTACTCTATCATGTCCATTCGATCAACTCGGTCATCGCGCGGGAATATAAAAAGATCAACCCCGGCGGCAGGGTCCTCCTCAAACTGGATATGTCCGGCGAGGTCTATTCCCGTTATAGGCTCTGGAACCAACGGAAACTTTTCGATAAAAGCAACCGTTCCCTTAAGGAGCACCTGCTCCATCTGCGGAACTCGTTTTTCCACCTAAAGCATTTCCGCCGCCTGATCGACCTTTCCGATTACATAGTCATCGAAACATCGGCGATGTTCGATACCCTGCAAACAGGCGGCCTGTTCGGGAGAGATGTTTCCGGAAAACTGATCCATATGCCCAACGGCGCGGACGAATTTGGGATCGAAGAGACCGGGATAAAATTGAAAACTTTTCAGGAGAAGGAGAACCTGATCCTGAACATCGGGCGGATCGGCGACCCGAATAAAAACTGCGAAATGCTTGCCGAGGCCGCATCCATGCTCGATCTGCGCGATTGGAAAATCGTTTTTATCGGCGAGGTCTACCCGGAGTTTCAGGGGTACTATGATAAGCTGGTTTTGGACAATCCGGCGCTGAAGGACAAAATCGTCCTGACCGGGGCGATCCGCGACAAGAAAACGCTGTACGAGTACTACAACCGCGCGAAGGTTTTCACGATGACTTCGTACAGGGAGAGTTTTGGGATAGTCTTAGTCGAGGCGCTCCATTTCGGGAACTATATTATCGCGACCGACACCGGGGCCGCGCGCGACGTCACTTCCGGCGGTACGATCGGCCGGATTATCCCGCCCGGGGATACCGACGCGCTCGCCCGTGAACTCGCGAAGGTCATCTCAGGTGAAACCCCGTTCGATGAAAAATTCCGCCGTTCGACGGAACTGTCGCGCGAGAAATTCAACTGGGAAAAAATCGTCCTTAACTCTATGAAAGAGATCGATAAAATCGAAGCGCGGCGGGGTACAAAAGTATGATAACCAAATCGAATACGCACTGCGTGATCGTGCTTTACCGTCCGTCCGCCGACGTCCTCGGCAATATCCGTTCGCACATAGAGCATGTGTCGCGTCTATATATCGTCGATAACACCGAAACACCCGATCCGGAAATCGCCGCGAAGCTGAAAAAACTTCAGGGCGCGGAATACATCCCCGTCGGCGGGAACAAGGGAATTGCGTGGGCGCTCAACAAGGGAGCAAGGCTTGCGATAGAGAATAAGGCTGAATGGCTCCTTACCATGGATCAGGACAGCGTGTTCGAGGGCGATATGTATCGCCGTTTCACCGACACCGCGAACCGTCTGATAGACGAGAGCGTCGCACTTTTCTCGCCTTACCATCACACCACGGGTGATTTGATGTTCAACACAGAGTGGGACGTGATCGATGCCGAGATGACCTCGGGAAATCTTCTCCTGCTCAGCGCCTATCAAAAGACCGAAGGGTTTAATAACGATCTTTTTATCGACTACGTGGATTGGGATTTTTGTCTCCAGCTCCGCGTCCTGGGTTTCCGGCTTTTCCGACTGAATCATGTAATTCTCCTGCATCATCTTGGCGAGGCCGCAAGAAGCAGTGTCCTTGGTGTAAAAGGAATCGCAACTCATCATTCGCCGCTCCGCAGATATTATATTACCCGAAACAGGATGTATGTCTGGAAGCATTACGGTTCCCGTTTCAGGGATCTATATATTCGGGATTCCAAGGCATTCAGAAAAGAATTATTAAAGATCATTTTCTTTGAAAAGGATAAGCTGAAAAAACTGAAGATGGTATTCCGGGGATACCGTGATTTCAAGAAAAACCGCTTCGGTGTTTACGGGGAATAGAGAGTATGAAGAAACCGCTTATTTCCATCGCGATGGCTACCTATAACGGTGAAAAGTATCTTCGGGAGCAGTTGGATTCCCTTCTGGCGCAGGACTATTCGCCGGTTGAGATCATAGTCAGCGACGACGCCTCGAAGGACGGCACGGCCGGTATCCTGAAAGAGTACGCCAAGAAGTGCAATCTCCATTATACGGTAAACCCGGTCAATCTCGGGTTCGTGAAGAACTTCGTCAACGCCATCCAAAAATGCACGGGCGACTTTATTACCTTCTGCGACCAGGATGATATCTGGCAGGTGAACAAACTGACCCGCCTTTTGGAATCTATTGGCGGGGCATCCCTTGTCTGTTCGGACGCCGAACTGATAGACGGCAGCGGAAAAACTATATCCATGTCGATGTTCGATTACACCGACCGGCATGTTCCGTCCCATGAGGAACTTAAGACCTATCTTGTCTGGGGAAATTTTGTCACCGGGTGTACCGCGATGATCCGCCGCGAAATGCTGAAAAGCTCCCTGCCTATTCCCGACGGCGAGAAGGCGCACGACTGGTGGTTCGCGCTCAGGGCGGCCTACGGGAACGGGATCGCGTTCGTCCGAGAGCCGCTTGTCCGTTACCGCCAGCATGCTACGAACACCCTGGGCGCAGGCAGTGAAGTGAAAAAGGGAGTTTTCGGTAAGATCGCGAGATGGTTCGGGGGGCTTTTTCGGGACAGACGGAACAGTTTCGATTACCGCTACGCGGTCACCCAGTCCACACGGCTTCCGTCGGTAATGGAACACCTGCCGCTCTCCGATGAGGATAAACAGGTCTACCTCGACGCGAACCGTTACTACAACCAGTATGCGCGTCATTACTTTCATTTCGGCACTGCCGGTATCGCATGGAAGTACCGGAAATATAACGGGATCAGGAATAGGCTGGTCTGGCTGAAAAGGCTAATAGGTTAGAATGGCTTTCCGAATAATGCTCTAAGGATCGCGTCGCCGATTTCCTTTTTCCCCTTCAGTTTATTGAGGATTCCGCTCGACCACAATAATAGGGCGATTTGCAGATAAAATAAAGGGAAATGCTTTTTTGTAAAAATAAGTTTACTGCGTGTATTATGATATACCGAAAACGGGGAAGGTGCCTTAGATCCCCCGCCAATACTCATCCCGCCTTTATGATACACGATCGACTGCCACTGATACCCTAATGAATACCCGTGCCTTAACGCACGAATCGACCAATCGAATTCCTCGAAAAAGAGAAAGTATTCATCATCGAGAAAACCAACGTCACGGATAAACTCCGTAGTCGCCGCCATCGATGCCCCGGCAACGCTATGAATTCTAATCTCCCAGTCGTACTGCCCCAAATCAGTTTCAAGTCTGTCCCCTTTGAGTCTCCCATTCCAAGGTATATATTTTCCGCCGACCGAAAATACACTTTCCGGCTGTTCATAGCATCTTAGCTTCGTTGCAAAAAGCGCGGTCTTTTTCCCGCCGATCTCCGGACGTTCATGGATATACCCAGCCAGTTTCCCAAGCGCGTCCTTTTCGACCACCGTATCGTTATTAAGACACCATACAAACTCACATTCAGGGTTCCCTATAGCGTACCGGATTCCAAAGTTGTTCCCGCCTGCAAACCCGATATTTTTACCAGTCTGGATGAGGACAAGGGGGTGTTTAATTCTAGTATTTTTATTCGCCTTTCGGATTTCAGTTTCGCGGTCACGTCCGGCATTTTCGGCAGTCAGAGGCGAGTCATACATTATAAAAGGAATAGGTTTCTGAATTGGTGGTTGTGAATACCGTTTCATGAACTGGGAAGAAACTGGGGTGGAAATCTTTCCCTCCGCCCAACCCGCAATCTGCTCGAGCGAACCGTTACAGGAATCATTATCACAGACTATCACCTGAAAATCGGGATAATCCCCGCGATAAAGCGACTCAAGGCATTCGAGGGTGTCCTGCCAGTTCTTATAATTTAATATAATAATCGCGGCAAACGGCATCGCCTACTCCCGAACACTTTTTATTTTTCTGTCCATATCCGCGATGATCTTCCTGTTATCGAAAATCTGATTGAACTTTTCGAGTACCGTCTGGAAATCGACCTTCCCGTCGAGAACGTCCGCACAGCGCGCCGCGAAGCCGCGCGGGTTGTCCGCCGCCGGAATCAAATCGCTCAATCCCGAACCGTAAAGCCCGGCGGTAGTGGAAACGATCTTTTTCCCGAAACGGAGCGCCTCGATAAGCTTAATCTTGATCCCGGCGTTATTGAATATCGGCACCACGACCAGATCGGCGCGGTGAAAATAGGGCTTGATCTCGGGGACGTCGGCGATCACACGGATATTCGGCTTCGCGAGCGAGTGCACCGGCTCGCCCGGCTTCTTCCCGACAATCCAGAATTCGGCGTTGGGCACGGTCTTTTCCAGCACGGGCATCACCCGTTTCGCAAACCATCTCGCCGCGCGGATGTTCGACGATTTATCCATGATGCCGGTGAAGAGAATGACCTTCTTTCCTTTGGTAGACGTCTCCAGTTCCTGAAAAGACTTTTTCTCGGCGGGCGACATCTCGGCGTTCTTCACCGGGATGATCGACGGCACCCAGACCGCTTCCGCTCCGTGCGACGCCTTCGCGATCACCGGAGTCTCGTCAAACGACACGCTGAAGATCAGCTTGAACTCGCGGAACAAGCGGCGTTCGTAACGGTACAGCTTGAACGATTCCCAGAGGTAGTACATCTTCCAGAAAAAGTTCGATGCGTCCTTGAACAGGTTGAAAAAATCGCGGTAATCGATATTATGCGAGAAGAACGCGCGGGGGATTTTGTTCTCATCGAGGACGGGTTTGATCCGGTAATAAATCTCCCCGGAAAACGTGCTTTCTATGAAAACGAAGCCGATCTTTTTATCGAGGATGAACTTTTTCAGGGCGTCGAGCTCGCCCGTGTCGAGACTGTTCCGTCCGCAGTAAAACGGTATCGACGGATGGAGCGCGTTCTTGAAAAACTTCTTGTCCCGGAACCCGAAAGCGCCGTCGAGGCCGTCGGCCTCGGTCTTTAAGAGAACCTTCCCGCCCGTGAAGCTGTCGATCGGCGCCGGGTAGAAGCTGTAGACCTTGTGGCCGAGTTCGCCGAGCATCTTGAGCCGGAAATATATCCCGATAGACGCGCCGTCCTTAGGGGGAAACAGCGGGAAAGGTGAAATACTGAGGATATTCATAAGCATTCCAGATTTTGAAGTGCCATATTATAGAAAGACGCCGCGGATAGAGCAAATTTTAACCGGTTCGCAAACAGTTCAAACCATGGATATAGAATAAATATAAAACAGGGACACTATTACAAACGGCAATTTGACAGAATAGTCTTCAGCTTTTATAATCTCACATAAAGGGAAAGGAGGATGTTATGAAGGTAAAAGGTGTTTTTAGTCTTGGGGGATTTGTTCTATTGATGCTAATTGCTTCGTGCAGTACCGCGCCGGAATCCGCGCCACAAAAGGATGCGACCCCGCCGATACTCACATTGCTTAGCCCTACGAACGGACAATTAGTCGGAGGGGTTTACTCGCTTTTTGGGACAGTAAACGATCCAAATAGCGGGGTATCGGGTGTCTATGTAAAAGTTGGGTCGGGAGCATTCAATCCCGCGAAAATCGATAACGTGCTTTGGAGCACCAACATTACGCTATCCGTTTTCGGTCCGGTCACGAATTCTGTTTATGCCGTCAATACCGACGGAGCATCGTCTCTCACGCAATACGTTGTATTAGAACGAGTCTCTATTCCGGGTATCGCGATCACTTCACCGGGAAACTATCTCTCGACCAAAGACCCGAATTTGACGATTTTCGGTACGGCGGCCATCGATGCGCCTTATTCGATTACCGCCGTGCAAGTCAAGCTCAACGGCGGAACATGGAATACCGCAACAGGAACAGCGCAGTGGAGCAATTCGGTTGTTTTACAGGAAGGGCTGAATTTTGTTTCCGCAAGAGTAATAGGAAGTTCGGGAAAGACAAACACAGTCGATGATTGGCAGATCACGCTTGACTCGACATTGCCCGATGTGTTTATCCAGTTCCCCGCCGAAGGAACTTATACCAACAATCCAAGCGTGACAGTTTCCGGGATCGCGAGCAATCAGGCTCCGTTTACAATCTCCAAGGTGCAGGTTAAGCTCAATCTCGGCGGATGGACTGACGCAGTCGGAACCGCCTCTTGGTCGAAGGCGTTGACCTTAGTCGAAGGAACAAACTCGATTTCAGTCCGGGCAATTTCTACCGCGAATAAAACTAATTCGCTCAACGACTGGAAGGTTTACCTCGACACAACCAAACCTTCGCTTCTGGTCGTGACTCCCCTCGCTGATATCGCTATTGTCAGCAATCATTACAGACTTTCCGGCACCGCGAGCGATCTCACGGGAGTTGAAGGTGTTTATGTATCCGTGAATGCCGGGGCGTTTAAGAAGCTATCCGGTACTACCGGTTGGAACACCAATCTTATTAATATGGTGTGGGAATCGACATATACTATAAAAATCTTCGCGAAGGACGTGTGGGGTTACTACTCGCTGACAAACACTAAAATCATCTACATGAAAAATAAGATACAGGCGGCCACCATTTCCGGAAACTCCGATCATTTCGGAATCGATGCGGCGGTTTCAGCAGACGGGAAAACCGTGTATATAGGAGCAAGAGATTATGGGAGTGGAGATTGGGGAGTAACCTATGTTGAACAACTTGGTGCAGTTTCATGGGCAGAAACAGCTAAGGCTGCGTCTGATTTTTTAACTGATGATCGTTTAGGCTGGGCAGTGGCGATAACACCTGATGGAATTTCAGCTCTTACAGGCTCTTTCGGAGACGATAATCCAGGAAACGATCAGGGATCTGTATATCTTTTCAAATGGAATGGTTCTTCATGGGGTCAGACGAAAATCAGCGCCTCCGATGGAGCGGCGTATGACAATTTCGGATTCAGCGTCGATATTTCGTCGAACGGAAATTCAATTGCCGTCGGGGCAATTTTTGATGATGTCAGCGTAAACGCCGACCAGGGTTCGGTCTATGTTTTTAAGTGGACTTCTTCATGGGTTCAAACTCATCTCATAGCCTCGGACGGCGCCGCGAACGATTTTCTCGGTCATTGCATCGCGATTTCCGGCGACGGAAATACGATCGTATCGGGCGCACGGGGCGACGATATCAGCGGGAAAGCCGATCAGGGTTCTATCAGCATCTTCCGTTATAACGGTTCGGGATGGGATGAAACGAAAAAATACGCCTCGGACGGCGCCGCCGGCGACCAATTCGGTTCGAGCGTAGATATATCCTATGACGGAAATTCGATTATCGTGGGCGCTCCTACCGACGACAGCATCGGCTCCGCCTATGTTTTTAAATATTCCGCAGGTATATGGTCGCAGACATCCAAAATCACTCCTTCCGACGGCGCATCGGGGGATCAGTTCGGATATACCATCGCGATTTCAGCGAATGGAAACGCCGCGATTGTCGGCGCCTATCTCGACGATATCGCCGCGAATGCCGATCAGGGTTCCGCCTATGTGTACGAGTGGAACGGGTCTTCATGGCCTGAAACAAAATATACCGCGCCGGACGGGCTTGCCAACGATCATTTCGGATACTCCGTCGACGTCAATCAAAAAGGCACGATAGCGGTTGTCGGGGCCGTCGACGACGACTTGCCGATTTATACCGACCGGGGTTCTGCGTGGATTTTCAGTATTGACTGATCGAGTGCTTATTACTTTTTAAGCGGGCTTCGGCCCGCTTTTTTATGGGCTCTATGCAATAAATAAAATATTCCCGTGAATTACCTGAAATTACCTGAAATTAGGCTTGACAAAAAGTGGGTTGATTTATACAATAATATTATATCGATGAAATTTAATGAGGTATGCTTGAAAGAACCGGAAAATGGATGGGGGTATTCCCCAAATGACCGCAGGGAAATGCACGAATTCATTCCTTTAGAGTGTAAGCGGCTTCTCGAAGTCGGATGCGGAGAAGGAACGTTCGGCAGGAAGCTCATCGAACAGCGGGGGATTGAAGTCTGGGGAGCGGAGTTATTCGAAGAACCGGCAAAGATTGCGGAAAAGTATTTTCACAAAGTAGTAATCGGCGATTTTGAAAAAACAATTCATGATCTTCCGAAGAAATACTTTGACGCAGTGGTGTTTAATGATGCTTTGGAGCATTTGGTAGATATTTATCAAGTCATTCGCGGTCTTAAAAACATTCTTGCGGATGAAGGACGTGTCATCTGCTCAATTCCGAATTTCAGGTATTATAAAAACATATTTCAGATAATCTTTAAAAAAGACTTTCAATATGCATCGCATGGAATTTTAGATTATACGCATCTTAGATTTTTTACGAAAAAGAGTATATTCAGAACATTTCAGGAATGCGGATATGAGATCGAGAAAATTAAGGGACTCCACGGCCCGAATAAATGGAGTATCTTTAAGTCTATTTTATTTTTTTTCTTAGGCGACATGAAGTATGTTCAATATGGTTGTTCGGCGGTCATTAAAAAATAGCGGATATACTACATATCTTAAGCGGGCTTCGGCCCGCTTTTTTATTTGAGTATTTGGTATATGCTCTTTATAATGATTTGTAATATCACAAAATACTTTTGAAGCAAAAAAACAATATGACAATTATTTCCCCGTCCAAGACGTATATTATCCTTGTCAACTTCAACGGCTGGAAAGACACCGCCGAATGTATCGAGAGTCTGCTGCACCTGCGGAATCGAGATTTCCAGATCGTCGTCGTCGATAACTGCTCGCCCAACTGTTCTACCGACAGACTCGCGGAGTACCTGAGGGGCAAATCGGACTATATTCCCGCGCCGCCCGGGAAGCTGAAGAAATACGTACTTCCCTTCGCGGGAAAACCGGTCCCGTTCGCGGAGTACGGCCTCGCCGAAGCGGAACAGGGCGGAAACCGCGCCGACGAAGCGAAACTTTCGAAGGAGATCGCGGCGGGGAAGTTCGTGGGCTACTGCGGAAAGTACCCGGTGGCAATTATCCAGGCTGGGACTAATTCCGGGTTCACGGCTGGGAATAATACAGGGGCGCGGTACGCGTTCGCGAAGAACGACGCTTCCTATTTCTGGTTCCTCAATAACGATATGATCGCCGATCCCGCATCGCTCGATAAACTCATCGAAACGGCGGGCTCGAAAAACGGCGCGGGCGCAAGGGTGTTGGTCTATCACGACCCCGAGACGATCCAGGCGCTCGGCGGCTCGACCGGTATGTCATGGAAATCGTTCGGGCATCACCTGCACGAGTTCACGCCGGACTGTCCGGAGTATGACGGAGATTTCGAGATTCCGGGCTACATCCACGGCGGATGTATGTTCTTCCCGGCGGCCATGCTCAAAGATATCGGCCTCTTTGACGAGGCGCTCTTTATGTGGGCGGAAGACAGCGACCTTTCCCTGCGGGCCGTGCGCGCGGGGTACAAGCTCGTCTATTCCTCCGGGGCGCGTGTCTGGCACAAAGAAGGCGGGAGCACCGCCGAGGTCAAAACGTTCGAAGTCTTCGGCAGGGATAAGCCCTACCGTTCGGTCTCCCGCGACGTTATCACGGTCTACTACCACCTCCGCAACCATCTCTATCTTACCCATAAGCATTTTCCCGGCAAGACGGTTTTCTATTTTTTCCTGCGTTCGCTCCCGTTCGCGATGAAGAAACTCGTCCTCATCCTTTTTTTCAACGATTTCAAATGGCGCCGAATGAAGCTCGTGTTTCGCGGCTTGTGGGACGGTGTATTCCGCCGGATGGGCAAACGGATCGATCCTTACGAGTACGCACAGTCTCGGAAGAAATAGCGCTCCGTCGGGAAATCCGCGCTTTATTTCAAAAAATTACGCGCCATGTTATAATATCGCCCGAACCGCAAGGAGACGACAGATGCTGCTGAACGATATCCTGAAGAACATAGAAATCTCCGGGGCGATCCCCGTAGGGATCGAGATAGCGAATATCGAGAACGATTCCCGCAAGGTCGATCCCGGGACGCTTTTCATCGCCGCGTCCGGGTATGTCGACGACGCTCACGTGTTCATCCCCGACGCCTACTTACGGGGATGCCGGTATTTCCTGATCGACGCCGCGCGTTATGACGAGTTCGGCGTTTCGTATCCCGAAGGGGTTTTCCTGCCCGCGCGGGATATCCGTCACGCCCTCGCGTTCGCCGCGAAGAACTTTTTCGGCGATCCGACATCCAAGATGAAGCTCGTCGGTATCACTGGCACAAACGGCAAAACGACGACCGCGTTCACGGTCTACTCCTCGCTTATGAAGCTCGGGCATCAGACCGGGCTTGTGGGGACGATCGAGTACCGGATCGGCGGAAGCGTTGTCCCCGCGACCAACACCACGCCGGATATCCTCGCGCTGAACCGGCTTTTCGCCGTCATGGCGGCCGCCGGTGTGGAGTATACCGTGATGGAAGTCTCGTCGCATTCGCTCGCGCTCGGGCGCGTCCTCGGGCTCGAGTTCGACATCATGGCGTTCACCAACCTCACGCAGGACCATCTCGACTTTCACGGCTCGATGGATGCTTACCTCGACGCGAAACTGAAAATCTTCGATATGCTCGAAATCTCGGCGAAGACCGGGAAGGCCGCGATCATCAACCGCGATATGCCGGTTTTCGATAAAATACAGTCCTACGCCGGGACGCGGAAAGGTTTTATCTTCAAGACGCTTTCCCTTCACGACAGTTCCGCCGACTATCACTCCGAAGTGAAGGAACTGACCCCGCGCTTTACCCGTTATCTCATGAACGGCGACCCGTTCGAGATCGGGATGATCGGCGATCCTAATGTTTACAATTTCACGCTCGCGTCCGCGATCCTGATCGAGCTCGGCTTCGCGCCCGTGGTATTCAAACCGTTACTGAAAGATATCCATACGCGCGGCCGGATGGAACGCGTGCATACGTCGGGCGATTTCGACGTGTTCATCGATTACGCGCATTCCCCCGACGGCTTAATCAACCTGCTCCAGACGATGCGCAAAGTCGTACCGTCGGGCGGAAGGGTGATCACCCTTTTCGGCGCGGGCGGCGACCGTGACCGTACGAAGCGTCCGTTGATGGGCAAAGCTGCGTCGGAGTACTCGGACATCGTGATCGTGACATCGGACAACCCCCGCACCGAAGACCCGGATATGATTATCCGGGACATCCTGCCGGGAGTAGAAGGCCGCGCGAAAGAGTACACGGTCGAACCGGACAGGCTTACCGCCATCCGTAAGGCTATCGACCTCGCCCGCCCGAAGGATGTGATCGTGGTCGCCGGGAAGGGCCATGAGGATTACCAGATCGTCGGAAAGATCAAACATCATTTCAGCGACCGTGAGGAAGTAGAAACATACCTGAAGGACAAAGGTCTTTCTTAGAGGAAATATGATCGATGGAAAACGAGTTTTAGGGATTATCCCGGCGCGTGGCGGAAGCAAGGGCCTCCCCGGGAAAAACATCCTGCCGATAGCGGGAAAGCCGCTTGTCATATGGACTATCGAGTGCGCGAAGAAAAGCGTCTTTCTCGATACCCTGATCGTATCTACGGAGAACGAACGGATCGGCGGTATTGCCGAAAAAGCCGGCGCGGGTGTGCCGTTCGCGCGCCCTGCCGAGCTCGCCACGGACAGCGCCCGCACAGTCGACGTCATTCTGCACGCGCTCGACTGGTTCTCCGACAGGGGACATCGTTACGACATCGTGGTCTGTCTCCAGCCGACTTCGCCCTTGCGCGCCCCGTCGGATATCGATAACGCGCTCCGGCAGATGTCCGAGACCTCGGCGAAGGCCGTCGTGTCGGTTTGCGAAAACGATCACCCGGCTCAATGGATCAACTCTCTCCCGCAGGATAAATGTATGAAGGACTTTCTCGCCCCGGAAGTGATTAACACACCCCGTCAGAAGTTCCCTTTATTTTACCGTCTGAACGGCGCGGTCAGCATGGCGGAAACCGAATACCTTCGGCGGCTCGAGAGTTTTATCGGCGACGAGACCTATGCGTATATCATGCCGCGCGAGCGCTCGATCGATATCGACACCGAACTCGATTTCAGGATCGCGGAGTATCTGCTCAATGAGCTGAAATAATAACTGTAACTCTCATTATTCACAAATTAGTTTTTTCGGACGGTTTTATTCTTAGTTTGATTTCTTTTTGCTGTCCAACAAGTGCTAAAATTTGTTTCTTTGCTTAACTCATACACATCTTCGCCAAGTAGCGTCATGGTTTTTTGAAGATTTTCTTTTGAAACATGCTTTCCTGTTTTATTATTATTATACCATCCGAAGTGATAGTTTTTATCTTCTGAAAGAGAAATCAGAAAGAGTTTTATCGATTCATTTGAATCCACCCTAATTGTATCTTCAACCTTCCTAGGAAAATGCTTTCCAAGTTCAAGAATGAATTTAAACGGGCTGAAGCGGTTTTCAGGATCCGGTTTTAATCCGAGTATATTACATAAAGCATAATACTTATCCATTTCTATTTTTTCATTGAAACTCAAATCTTCTGAAAGTTCATAGATGATAGTTAGATTTTTTCTTAAAAAACTAATTGCCAGTCGATAGGGTAGTTTTTTAATGATGAAGAGAATTCCGACTTCTATTTTTCTCATGCTAAATTTGAAACAACAGGCATCTATACACTTAACTTTCATGTTTTTATATAAAGGAAGAATGCTATATAGAATCATAAACACCCCATAAATATTTTACATTCTATCATCCGGATCTATTATTGTCAATCCGTTATAAAATCTTTTTTCTTTCTGCTTATCATTATGTTTGAATTCAATAAAAAAATACTTATACAGAGAAATACCTTGCATAAGATTAAAAAAGTATATAACTAATTCCGTAAAAATCGACCCGCCGCTTGTGATTACCAAGAGCGAGATAAAAGACTTTCTCGACGTGTTCGGTGAAGTATTGGCTGAAATATAAAACTTCGTTTCAGGAAAGTCCGAAGAGAGTCTTGAGTTCATCCCAAAGGGCGCGGTAGGCTGCTGCGGCTTTCGACTTAGGCCTCGCGGCAGTTATCGGCCTTCCGTACAAACCCATCTTCTCGATCTCCGACGAGTACGGAATAGACACAGCGCATACCCTTTTCAGTTCGCCGCTTAATCTTTCCATCGTCTCACGGTGGAGCCTTTTCCGCTTTTCGGCCATCGAGAAGAACACGGCGATATGCTTTTTATCGAGGTCTTTCTGCTCGAAGAAATCCCTGATCTGTCCGAGTGTCCGTTCAGAAAGAGTGGTCGGTATGACAGGAACGATCAGGTGATCGGCGGCATGAAATATGTTTTCGGACAGCAGGCTGATCCCTGGGGGACAATCGAGGAAGACACGCGAATAATCCTTTTTCACCTCGTCGAGAATATCCCTGAGACGGGTTTTCGATTTCTTCGTTTCTTCCAGCAGGATATCCAGATTGCGCATCGCGAGATCGGAAGGAATAATGCTCAAGTTTTCGAATGCCGTGTGTTTGACAAGTTCGCCGATATCCGTTTTACCGGAGACGACTTTTCTGACACTGGATTCTATCCCCTGAGCCTGGCGGAAATAAAATGTGGCCGCGCCCTGCGGATCGAGATCCCAAAGCAAGGTTTTTTCACCTTCCGACGACGAGAGGTAGGCGAGATTGACGGCGGCGGCCGTTTTCCCTACTCCGCCTTTAATATTATAAAGGCCGAAAACCCTCATCAGGCATTTTCCTTCGCGGGTTTCTCTTTGGGGGTTTTAGCCTTTTTCGAGACATCGGCTTCCTTTACCGTTTGGGATGCGCTTGCCTTAAGGATTTTTTTCGCGGCTTTTTCTTCAGCTTTTTTATGCCTATTGTCCTTTTTCACCGCTTCTTTTGCTTCCTTTGTCATTTTTTCCATCTCTTTATACTTTTTGTCAAGCGCATTCTTGGTTTCGATCATCCGGTTTTTTTCAGCCAGAAATTGCTCCTGTAGCTTTACCAGTTCCCTCAGCCCCGAGTTAAAATCGCCTTTCTGCGGGAAATCGATCCCATCCAGGCGTTCGTTAATGTATCCGGAATACTCGATCAGCTTCATAGTCTTTTTCGCGCTCATAATTTCCTCCTCAGGAATTCGCATTGTCAATATTTTCAATCGCGACAGTTAAGCGGATATTATTATTCGGTTAAGATTTATGCACTTTTTTTACGGCGGAGATTTTTAGAAGAACCGGGGGGCGTAAATAACGTAAAACACAAAACATTTCGGCGGTATTTATTGACAAAACACCGGAAAAGCGTTATCATATACTTCCTGAATTTATCGAATACGGAAAAGGGCTCGTCCCTGACAAGAAGGAGAAAACAACATGTACGCGATCCTCAATATCGGCGGAAAAAGCTATAAAATATCCAAGGACTCCGAGATTTTAGTCGACCTCCGTGAAGCGAAAGAGGGCGAGAAGCTCAGTTTCAATACCGTGACGCTCTTCCGTGACGAAAAAGAGATCATCGTCGGCACTCCTTATGTCGATAAAATCAAGGTTGACGCTAAAGTGGTCGATCCGCTGGTAAAAGGCGAAAAACAGACGGTCTTTAAATACAAGTCGAAAACGAATTACCGTGTGAAGACCGGTCACAGGCAGAAATTCACGTTGATAAAGATCACCGATATCAAGGCCGCCAAGGCGACAGCCGCCGCGGAATAAAGGTGATCGATATCCGTTTGGAAATAAGAAGAGAATGCCTTTACGTGAGAGCGCAAGGGCATTCTCTTTTTGACAAAAAAGGGCAGGATTTAGTCTGCTGTGCGGTATCTACTCTCGTCGATAGCTGGTTTCTTTCGAGCGACAAGCTGGGCGGAGGAAAATGCGAAGCGTCAAGGAAGGACGGATTTTTCGAGGCGGAAGTATCCCGTACTGAAAAAAACGATCTTTTGTTCCGGTCGCTCGCAGTCAGTCTGATACCGTTTAGCGAACAGTATCCGTCCCATATAAAACTCTGCATGGAGGAAAAGAATGGCTCATAAAAAAGCAGGCGGTTCGGCTCGTAACGGGCGCGACAGCCACGCTCAGCGTTTAGGTGTAAAGGTTTTCGGCGGTGAGAAAGTGGTCGGCGGAAACATTATCGTGCGCCAGTGCGGGACGAAATTTCATCCCGGCGTAGGCGTCGGTCTCGGTAAGGACTACACCATTTTCGCCATGAAGGACGGCGCGGTTAAGTTTACCGAGAGAAAAGGCAGAACTTACGTCAACGTAATCGATTTGGCGTAGGCGGCCGGATATGACCCAAGAAAAATTAAATCATTACGAGCAGAAACTCCTCGCTCTGCAGGAAGAGATATTATCGAACATTATCGGGGAAACCTCCGATGAAGAAAACCCGTTCCAGGTAGACGGCGACCTCGCCGATAAAGCCGAAGCGTTCAGTTCCGTCGCGATCAGCGAGGGATTGAGCACCACCCAGAAAGAAACCCTCGAACTGATCCGGAAGGCTCTCCAGAGGATCAAGAACGGCAATTACGGCAAATGTATGGCCTGCGGTGCCGATATCGAATCCGACCGCCTCGAGGCGATCCCTTACGCCGAAACCTGCAAGAAGCATATGTCCGAAGGCAGATTCAAGTAGGTCAAATCACGGATTTGTGAATAATCGAATGAAATAAAAAAAGCGTCCCGGTTTGCGGGACGCTTTTTTATGGATATGGTTTATTCGCCGATTGTCTTGAAGTTTTCTACAGCCCCGTTGATCAGTTCGAGCCCGGCCGCGTCGTCCTGGAACTTCACCATCGCGGCGCCGACTGTCTCACCCAATTCTCTTCCGGCATTGGAAAACTCTTCCACCTTATCGCCGAGAGCGTCGAGAATCTTGTCTTCCTGATCCTGATTGAGACCGTACTTCACCGAGATGTCCTTACCCTGCGAGATATAACCCTTGATCTCATCGGTAACATTGTTCAGGATGGTCGCGACATCTGCTGCGGCGGCGGCGGATTCCATTTTAACCTTTGCGTCCTTAGCGGCGACAATGCACTTCTCAAGAAGCGCTTTGTTCTCGGCAATCGCCTTGTCGATATTCACGGCACCGCAGGATGCCAACACACCCATCATTACTACCCCGGCAACGATTGAAAACCAATTCCTCTTCATAGATGAACCTCCTCTGGAAATACCAGTTTTTTATATTTTAAAGAACAAGACTCAAAATGTAAAATCCGCAAGATATATTCTTGAATCATCGCTCTTCGCTCAGTAGATTTCCCCGAAACTCACTTTCACTTTCGAGAGTGTAGTCCCGTCGATTACGATATTCCCGAGGTTCGTCCTCGAATGTTCCGTGCCCTCGAAGATGTACGGTTTCGCGATGAACGTCCCTGCCTGACCCGGCGGGACAGCGAAATACAGATCGACCGGTTTCTTCTCGAGGTTTTTGCCGAGGATGTACATCACCAGCGCGTGCTCGGACGAATGGAAACCGTTCTTCCAAGCGTTGCACTTCATATCGCTCTCAACCGGGATATCCGCCTTTTTAACCCCGAAATAGTTTATCCCGGAATAGACTTCGCCGCACGGGTAGTCCTTGTCCACGAACTTCATCCAGTTCGTGAGGGTCTTGCCGAGAAGCGGGATATAACGGTAATCGATGAGGTTCGCGGCCGCGGCCAACTGGTCGCATTCCGCGTAGATCCACCAGCTCCTTCCGCCCTGCGACGCCTTGTCGTAGTCCGTCATTTTGTCCGCCCACATACCCTTAGACTCCTGGAACGCGAGCGATATCCAGTAAAACATATTGTCGAAAAGGAAGCCTTTGAACGGATGCCCGTCGAGCCGTTTATCGGCCTGCAGGATCATCCAGTAGGTCTTCAGAGTGTGCCCGAAATCGGTATGGGCGCTATTGAATACGCCCTTATTCTTGTGCATCCCCCAGAAAACCCCGCCGCTCCAGAACTCGCGCACTATTGTCCCGCAGATCGTCCCGATACCGTCGAGGAACTTCTTCCTGTCCGCGGGGTCGGTCAGAACCGGCTGGGCAAGCAGCATAAACGCATTCACCTGATCGAGCTGGGCTGTCAGTTCCCATCCGCCGTCATTACCGAGATCGATCTCGGATATCATCTTATCGTCGAGCGCGTCCTTGACACGCTGATTCTCGCCGTCCCAGTACTTCGCGGGATCGAAGATCAGGCCGAACGATTCGAGGACTGCCTTCTCCGCCAACGGGTCGCGGGTCACGAAGAAGTATGCCGACGGCCCCTGCGCGGCGTACGCCAGATCCTGCGCGGTCTTCGGCAGTCCCGGAATGGGATTCCCCTTCGCGTCCAGCCTCGCGTACCATCCGCCGTACTTTTTATCATACGCCTTTTCGATCAGCCAGTCCAGTCCGTCCTTCGCGAGCTGTAGAAGCGACGCGTCGCCGGTCATCAGGAAGCCCAACGAGTACAGGAAGACCTGCCTGCCGAGCATCCGGGGGTAACGATCGCCCTTGGAGGGGATCGGCTGCCCGTCCATCTGCCTGAATGTCGGGAAGTTGCCCTGCGGAACGCCCTTCGCGCCGTCCATCGTCCAGTAAGGCAGGAGATCGTTCTTAAAATGGACGAGCCAAGTATCGCCCATGAGGATCGCCGGGACAGGCATATCCGGCGGAATATGATGCCCGTATTCCGTATCGGCGGGCGGCTTGATTAAAAAGTTTTCGGATGCGTGATTGGATGTGCATGAGACCGCGAGAAAGAGAACAGAAAATAAAAACGCCGGCTTAACGTATTTCATCTTTCCCTCTATAAAAATTTGTTTTCAGTAAATATAGAACCGCTATGGATAATCAGTTGTCCGTGCTTTCTAAACTTATTCTTATATTTTTTACTGAGATTTTGACCTTTTGTCCCGGATGGAACAGTTGCGCCGACTATCCGCCCAAATTTATTATTGTTTTGTATCTTAGAAGCAAAATAAAGGATCGTTTGTTCTATTTGGTTGTATGCCTCGTCAAGGCCATGCTTCCCCTTTAATTCAATAAAATATAAATCCTCGGTTTTACACCGGACAAAGAGATAATCGCACTTTTTTTTTGATTCTTCAGGAATCACACAACCGTCAATCTTAATCCTGCAGAACCTTTCCGATTTATCTTTTATCTCTATTCGATATGTCTTACCCTTCTCCGTGGCAGAAGTATTTGAATCATAGCATTCGTCGCCTTTGTCGAAAAGCGCTTTATATTTATCACAGCACACTATTTATCTCCGAATTCGATATCGAGCAGTTTATTGAATTGCTCGCCGATGACATCGGAGACTTTATCTATTTCTTCAGCATTGATAATCCGGTTATCGTTATCCATGAGTGAACGGATACTGCTTTCGCCCTTCATTACTTCTTCGGGATTTCGGAAATAATATACTCCGACATCCTCGAAGGATACCCACCTATCCGACGGGATAATTTTCTCAATTTTTTCTTTTAAATCAAGACGTTTTTTAAAGGTATTATCCGCTTGGATCAAGTTATTTAACGCAGTCAGAATATAAGGACTATGAGTGGTAATTATCATTTTATTATTCTTCCTTATTTTATGGAACAATACCAGTAGTTCGAGTAATTCTTTTTGTGTCGATGGATAGATATGGGCTTCGGGTTCTTCAAAAAAAATAAATGTATCAAGAAAGACTCCGCCATTTTCGATTATACCTATTAAAACTACCAGCGCAGGAATTAATTCTTGCTGTCCCGACGATATTTGCAACAAGTCTAAGTACTCACGTTTGCTGACATAAAAACGTTCCTCACCATTAATAATTTTATATTCACCCTTTAGTAACTTAAAAACACGCTGTAGGTATTCTTCAGTCTTTTTATTAAAGGCACCTTTTGAATTAGAAAACAGCATATTCCGATTCTCTTCATAATCTTTTGCAAACATCTTGATAAAATGATCTATATTTATTCTTGGTTCTGATAGTATAGTCATTGCAATATTAGAAATTAATAAAATACTACTTCGGCCGGCAGGAATATAGCCCGGTATTAACATTCCAAATAACTTTTTTACTTCTGAATTTCTTGCACTATTATGCGTTTTTTCATTCTTTGGGTATTTACTTATTATTTCTTTAAGTTTTAAATCTAAATGCTGTGAAAAGGTGATCGTATTTGTTTTTTTTATATCTACTTTAAAAAATCTATTATTATCAATATAATAAGTAATGTTCGCTGGTATATTTTCTAGTTTTGTAATATAACTAATAGATCGTCCTATTCTTTCCTTGATACTATCTTGTAATCTGGATAAAGGGATTAATCCTTCGAGTAAATCGAACACTGGTATAATGATTGATTCCCTAAAACAAAAAATTAACTTTGCTAAATAAGATTTCCCAACCCCGCTTTCACCAATAAAAATGTTGATGGGCTTTAGTGTGAGATCGACATTTTTCAGAGGGCCGAAATTCTCGACAACAATCCTTTCCTGATCCCGCCCGCTTTCCGCAAGCTCCGTCTGTTTTTTCACTTTCGCCATACGCACCTTATAAAAAATCTATTTCTTCAGCACGCCTTCGGTGTCGAGGGCGATCATCAGTTCCTCGTTCGTCGGGACCATCAGCACATGCGTCTTCATTCCGAACGGGCTGAGGTCGGTGATCGCGCCCTTCGCGTCGCGGTTGACCTGATTGTCGAGCACGATCCCGAAGTTTTCGAGGCCGGAGACGCATCTCTCGCGGATATTCCAGTCGTTCTCGCCGATCCCGGCGGTGAATATGATCGCGTCTACCGTGCCGAGTTCGACCATGTACGCCCCGATATACTTGCGGATACTCTTCACGAGGACGTCGCGCGTGACTGCGGCGCGTTCGTTGCCCTTCAGCTCTTCCTGCCAGATCGTCCGGAGATCGTTCGAGATGCCGGATAGGCCGAGGAGGCCGCTCTTTTTATTGAGGATATCGTCGACCTGTTTTGCGTCGAGGTTTTCTTTCTTCATGAGGTAAAACACGATAGCGGGATCGATCGAGCCGGAACGCGTGCCCATCACCACGCCCTCGAGCGGAGTATAGCCCATCGAGGTATCGACCGAGCGGCCGTTCTTGACCGCCGCGATGCTGGAACCGTTACCCAGATGGCAGGTGATGCAGTTGAATTCGTCGAGCTTCTTATCTAAAAACTCCGCGGCCTTCATAGTCACATACCTGTGCGATGTGCCGTGGAAGCCGTAACGGCGGATACCGTACTTTTCGTAGAACTCGTAGGGGATGGCGTAAAGGTAGGAACTCTTGGGCATCGTCTGGTGGAACGCCGTATCGAACACCGCGACCTGCGGGGTGTCCGGCAGGACTTCCCGGCAGGCGAGGATACCCTGGAGGTTCGGGGGATTGTGGAGAGGCGCTATTTCACAGCACTTCTCGATTGCCTTGATGACTTTCTCCTCGATACGGACGGACGCCGAGAACTCTTCCGCGCCGTGTACCACACGGTGCCCGATCGCGTCGATCTCGTCGAGCGACTTGATGAACGCGTTAGCCGGGTCTTTGAGGTTATCCAGAACGTAGGTTAATGCTTGTGTGTGGTTTTTTGCGTCGATAGCGGACTTGATCTTGCGGTCGTCGCGTGTGGAAAAACTGAATTCGGCGTCGGCGCCGATCCTTTCGACTATGCCCTTCGTGATCGACTGATGGGTAATCGTGTCGATCAACTGGTATTTAAGCGATGAACTTCCCGCATTGATAACGAGGACTTTCATAGAACACTCCTTTGTTTTTTCCCCGATACCGCACCGCCGTTTAACTGATCTTTCCCCCGCTCTCCATTTCCTTATCCGGCGTCAGTAACGACAGCACCGAACGGTCACCGTTGGACGCGGCGAGGAGCATCCCTTCGGACTTCTCTCCCATCAGCGTCGCCGATTCGAGATTGTTGATAATAATGATCTTTTTCCCGACAAGGTTCGAGGCATCGTAGAATTCCTTGATCCCCGCGAGGATTTGCTTCTCGATATCGCCTACTTTCACTTTCAGCTTGATGAGCTTTTTCGACTTCTCGAGAGGCTCCGCGCTCACAATTTCCGCCACCCGGATATCGAATTTCTTGAACTCGTCGATATTGACCAAAGGGGCCGTTTCTTTCTTTTCGGTTTCTTCCATTTTCGTCCCGCCTTGTTTCGCCTGCGCGGATTTTTGATGTAGCTTGTCGATCTCGCGCTGGATGACATCGTCGTCGTACTTCACAAAAAGGATCTCGAGTTTACCGAGCTTCCTTCCCGCCTCGACAGTCTTGCCGGTGCAGGTATCCCAACGTTCGTCGGTCAGCTTGCCGGGCTCGCCGAGCATCGCCCAGAGCTTTTCCGCCGAGAACGGCAGGATCGGGTACATCGCGACAGCCAGCCCGCGCAGGATGTTCGCGCAGACATTCATCACAGCCCCGAGCCGCGCCGGGTCGCTCTTCTTCAGTTCCCACGGTTTCGTTTCGTCGAAGTACTTGTTCCCGACACGCGCGATATCCATCAGGACTCTCGCCGCGTCCCGGACTTTGTAGTTGGCAAACAGCCCTGTGATTTCTTTAATATGTTTGTAAACTTTATTGATTGCTTCTTTATCTCCGGCCGAGTATTCCCCGCCGGGTACTGTCCCGTCCAGATGGTTCTGGATAAAGGTCAGCGAACGGTTCGCGAAGTTGCCGAGGATGTTCGCGAGTTCCTCGTTATTGCGTTCTTGGAACGACTTCCATGAGAAGTCCGCGTCCTTCGACTCCGGCGCGTTCGCGGCCAGGTAGTAACGGAGCGGGTCGGGCGGGAAGCACTCGAGGTACTCGTTGATCCAGATCGCCCAGTTCAGCGACGTCGATATCTTATCGCCCTCGAGAGTCAGGTATTCGTTCGCGGGGATGTCGTAGGGGAGAAGATAAGGGTCGTTCTGCCCCATCAGCACCGCGGGCCAGATAACGGCGTGGAACGGGATATTGTCCTTGCCGATAAAATGGACGAGCTTGGCGTCCTTGTCATACCAGTAGTCCTTCCATTTGTCGGGCTTGCCCGAACGCTCCGCCCATTCGACGGTCGAGGAGATGTACCCTATCGGCGCGTCGAACCAGACATAGAGGACTTTTCCCTTGCCCTCGGGTAACGGCACCGGGACGCCCCAGTCCAGATCGCGGGTGATCGACCTCTCGTGAAGGCCCTCTTTCCGAATCCAACCGAGGATGAACTTCCGGACATTGTCCTTCCAGTGCTTGTTGCCTTCGATCCATTCGATCAGCTTATTCTCGAAGTCCTGGAGCTTGAGATACCAGTGTGTCGTATTTTTAACTATAGGGATTGCATTCGATAGTACGCTTTTTGGGTTTATTAATTCGAGGGAGTTCAGAAGCGAGCCGCATTTATCGCATTGATCGCCCCGCGCGCGTTCGTATGCGCACTTAGGGCAAGTCCCTTCTACATAACGGTCGGGCAGAAAACGCCCGGCAACCTCGTCGTAGAATTGCTGTTCCTCTTTGAGCATGATATGACCGTTCCGGTAAAGATCGGTGAAAAACTTGCTGGAGATTTCATAATGCTTGAGACGCGCGGTGCCTGAGTAGTTATCGAACGAAATTCCGAACTGAGCAAAACTGTCGCGAGTAATCTTATGGTATCGGTCGACGATCTCGCGGGGAGTTACGCCTTCCTTCTCGGCCCTGATCGTTATCGGAACTCCGTGTTCGTCAGTGCCGGAAATAAAAATGACGTCGTCGCCGTTCATTCTCCTGAAACGCACGAAAACGTCGGCGGGCAAATACGCCCCCGCCATATGTCCCAAGTGGATAGGTCCATTTGCATAGATTAGCGCGGAGGTGACCAGATACTTAGCCATAAATACTCCTAAATACCCGAAAAGTTAGACCAGTTTTTCCTTCACAAAACGCATCACGTCGGACATGGTGATGATTCCGCAAATCTTGTCCTTTTCATTGAGGATCGGGAGACTGCGGACACCTTTGTCCACCATCAGGTTGAGGACGTCGCGAACCGAAACTTCCTGATATACGAAATAAGGCTTCTGCCCTTCGATCAGGCTTCCGACCGGGAGGTTCTTCGCCTTTTCGGTCGAAAGGAACGCCGTCTTCACGATATCGAGTGAGGAGAGAACTCCCATCGGTTTCCCGCTTTCTTCGTTATCGACTACAATGACACTGTGAATTTTGAGTCTGAGCATCTTATCCGCCGCCTTGAACAAAGGGGTGTCCTTCGAAACCATCTGCGGTTTAGGATGCGCGATATTCATCACATTAACATCATCCATTTCATTAGGCATATTCCGCTCCTTTAATCAGTTTATTCTTGATGTGAGATTCGGGAAAAAACCCAAACCAACAACAGGGCGCCGGCGAAGGTCGCGATAAAGTTCACATTCAGCGGAGGATTGGAAATTAACCATTTGAAAACCGGTTCCAACATCCCTAAGAAAAATCCCCCCAATACGCTTCCGATGACGCCGATTATGATACCGCCGGCCAGGTGACCGATCATCGGCTTCTTCAATACCTTCACATAATAGATACCGCATAACGCGCCCACTGCCACCATAATCAGTATTCCAAGTATCTGCCAAGCCATTCTACCTCCCGTCGTTCCGCATTATTCGTCGTTTATATCGCACGGATAAAAGGTAATCCGTAGTAAGTATTCTCCACAACAATATCTTCATACCCCACAGTCTTTAACAGCCCGATAACGTTATCCGCCGTCGGCTCACCGTTCACGACATGCGTCTCGATGAGAAGCAACGGGTGGAACTTCACTAACGACGCCTTCGCGCCTTTCAGCGCGGGAAGCTCGCTACCCTCGATATCGATCTTGATCAGGTTCAGCCTGTCGAGCCCGATCTCCGCGGCGGCTTCGTCCAACGACACCACCGGCACACGCGCGACAACATACCGCTCCTGATCGCGTTCGACATAGTCGGTCTTCTGGAACGACGAGGTATAGCCCCCGCCGGAGTAAAACTCAAGGAAGCCCGTCTGGTCGAATACGCCCTTCTCGATCGCTAACGTGTTGGTCACACCGTTCAGCTCGAGATTCTTTTTTAATATTTCGTAGTTCTTGGGATCGGCTTCGAACACGAACACCTTACCCGATGGGCCGACCTTCTTCGAGAGATAGACCGACACGAGGCCGTAATGCCCGCCCCAGTCCATCACCGACCATCCCTCTTCCACAGGGCAATCCAGCAGGTTCGTGATGATCGCCTCGGGATCGAAATCGGCGATACTTTTTACCTCTATTCCGTCACGGAACACCGCCGTGAAGACTCCCTTTTCGTAACGGTAAGTCTTCAGGGCTTTGCCGTAGAACCTGCGGTAGCCGAACGCGGACAGCTTTCGCTTAAAATCCCCGTCCGGCATTACTTTATGTATCCATTTAGCAAATCTTTTTACAATGCCCATCAGTTCCCTTCCGTCTCCGCTGAGGCGGGTCTCGCTTCGCTGATAAACTTTTTTATGCCTTTCGTCATATCGAGTACGCACTGGTAGCCGAACGCGATATAGACGGCAATGAACAGGAACATCTGGATATACATCACTTCTTGGAACGACATCGTGCGCGGATCGACTTCGAAGTTCACGAACGCGATCATCACGAGCGTGAACAGCACTGTCGACACCATCGTATAGAGGAACCACACCTTCTCTTTGATCGCCATATAGACCATGCCGATCGCCGCGAAGATCATATTGATCCAGTGGAATTGTTTGACTATCAGTTCCAGCACCGCCATCACCTGCCCGCCGAAGTTCGCGACATTACTTCCGCCGAGACCGTACTGCTTGCGGAGCATGTGGTTGAAGAGAATATCGAGGGTCTGCGTGTCGCCCCAGCTTAACGGTTTCGGTTCGGGTAACGGCGCGACTGCCATGGCGCGGATCACGAGATATGCGTAGATCGACATCCCGAACAGGAAGAGCCAAAAGCTCTGCATGAATATCTCGAGAAATCTGTCGACCCAGTTTTCCTCGCCCTTATACGCTTTCTTGGCATAAAGGACGTATAATGTCAGGAACACCGGTATGATCAAAATCGAGAACACAATCCAGAAGGTATCAGGAGCATCCGAGATTTTCGGGATCAGCCTCGACGTATATGCGAGTTTCAGGAAGAGGAACGCCGCGATACCCATCACAATGACAAGCATCACGATCACTCCGACTCTTTTCTTTAGTTGATTGATGAAATCGCGCGGGCGTTCGGACACAAGGATCAGCATCGTGATTACCACAAGCACAATCGCCCATGTCACGATGTACCACAACGGCAGTTGATGGTCTGTCAGCGACAGGCCCATCACGAACGCGAGCAGTAACGTGCCCCGTTCGGCGAAATGAAGTGTCTTCTCTTTGCGGAAATAGACCATTTCCTCATACCATTGGATCATGACAAACAACAGCGCGGAAACAAGCGCCGTATTGAGCGCGTACACTTCCCCGATCACCGCCTGCGACCATAATGTGGCCGAGAACGCGAACAGGATCGATCCCGCGATGGCCGGGATATGCACCGAGAGCGATAGTTCCTTCCTGTCGCGGTTCAGACCCAGGAGTTTGACAAGGAATAAGTAAAGGAAAAACACCGATACCGCGGCGGAGATCGCCGAGAAAAGGTTCACCCGATAAGCGATATCCCCGAAGGGCAGGAAGGTGAACAATTTCCCGATAACCCCGTAGATCGGGTATCCGGGCGGATGACACGCCCCCATATCATATACGGCGGTGGTCAATTCCCCGGAGTCGCCGGCGCAGACCGACGGCGAAAGGGTCTGTATGTATCCGATTGAGGTAATAATTAAAAGCATAAACGCGATGGCGTAGTCGAACCAGCGGAAATGATAGGGTTCGTATCCTCGGGGATATAACGAATCGAAGAGCTTCTCGTCCTTTTTATCCTCGAGCCGGTAAACATTCGTCCCGGCGGCGATATCGTGCAATGTGCGTTTATCTTTCGATAAGAAAAGCCCGAGAAAACCGAACCATCCGGTAAGAGTTCTCATGGCGGCGCGGATAAGAACGGAAAGGAGTTTTGGTCTCCCGTTCGTGTCTTTATCGGCCACATATATCCCGGCAAGCATCTTGCCGATTGTAGCCTGATACGCGGAGCTTTCCATTATTGCAAAGTATGCAATCGCAATCAACAAATAGACTAAAACGTAAAGAACCGAACCGCCGGAAGCTGTATTTGTTTGTATACCGAAGCTGAAGCTGCCGGTAAAAATACCGTTCACTAACGGGCTGAAGAAGAAAAGAATAATCCCGTCGATTGTCGCAGCCAGAAAACGGGCAAACAACCCCGCTTTCCGGAGTTCGCCCTGTCCCTGCGGAGGTATCAGACTAGCCATACGTTTCACTCCTTGGTTATTCAATACAAGGGGCATGCTCTGCCCAATTCATCAAATACAAATAGCGCTATGTATCACAAAAACTTATTCGAAATCCGCAATCGAGATATCGAGAATCTTGTACTTTTTCATCTGCCCGTTGAACTCGAAGTCCACTTCCTTCCCGACCTTCTTGTCGATCAGGGCTTTTCCGAACGGGGAATGATAGGAAATGATATTCTTCTCGAATTCGACTTCCCATTGTCCGAGTATCTGGTACTCTTCCGTCGCGCCGTCCTGATTCTGAAGTTTCACATGCGTGCCGACATCCACCTTGGTGGTGTCGATCTTGTCCTTCTCGATCAGTTTCGCCTGTCCGAGTTCCGCTTCGAGCTTGGAAGCCGCGGCCTTCAACTGATCCTGCTTCTCGAGAGCGGCCTTGTATTCGGCGTTTTCACGAAGGTCGCCCTTTTCCATCGCTTCGCCGATAGCGGCGCTGTTCTGGGGTATCTCCTCGTTCATAATCCTCTGGAGGTCGCGTTTCTTAGCCTCGTAGGACAGCTTCGTGACCAGGAACGGATGACGGATCATCACCTTTTCCTGTCCGGCGGCCTGTTCGAGGTGCGGGAACTTCGCGATGATCTTCTCGATATATTCCTTCCGGATACTGTCCTGCATACTGTTCGCCGAGTAGATCAGCGATAGTATCGCGTTGGACTGGTTTTCGTCCGCGATCATGATATAGTTGTCGAGCGCTTTCTTCTTCCAGATCAGGTCGTAGATCTGGTCGCGCACCTTTTTATTCATCCCGACATTCGTCTTCGCCTCGATCTCATTGCTGAGGATATCGATCAGCGATACGAGGCGGTAGATGATCTCGTTATCCTTGATCCCGAGCTTATCCTTGAGAGAAGGGTATTCCTCTTCGATCAGCATCCGGGCTATCCACGAGAACAGCTCAGGCTTCTCCTGATAATTGTTCATCGCGGTCATCATGATGCGGTTCAGGATTTCGAACTTCTCGTAAGTCACCAATTCCTTTACTATATAGTTGTGCATCTTGGTAATACCTGATTGGAGAATGAAGTCCGCGAAACGGTCTTCCCAGTCTTTGAGTTTATTTTTGATGATATCGAGAAAGGCCTTACGCGCTTCCTGGTCGATCGTCTCGTAGAGGCCGACAATATTTTTGACCCCGAAAAGAATCGAAACGTCGATATCGCTGTCCTTATGGGATTCGACATTACCGAACTTCATAACCGTGTGCGAAATAATCTTTCTTTCGGGCGGTTCGCTCGACGCCTTGACGATCTCGTTGAAATAAGAGATCAGCGCCGACGCCAGAGGCGCGTTGACATCGCCGCCGCGCACCACGAAGTCGATGAACACCTTGACCTTGTTCTCGAAGTTGGTGGTCTTCTTAAACTTGCGGATCAGTTCGTCGGTCACCGATTCCTCGGTTTCGCGGAACTCGAGCGCGGTCTTATCGGTCAAACTATGTACCACGGTATTGCTCGTTTCGATCTCACCTTTGGCGGCCGTCCACCAACGGGTCCATTCCTTTTCAGTGAGTATCTCCGGCACGAGAATGACCTTCACATCCTTCGTCGCGATCTTCCCGTCGTAACTCTTCAGGATGATCGTCAGGACCTTTAGCGGTTCCTGCCAAAGTATCGCCAGCATCTCGTCTTTGCGGTACTTCTTCCAGATATTGATGTGCTCGTTATCGAGAACTGTCAATGCGCGAAGGGCGATCTGGAGAGACATGATATGTTCTTTCTTTTTCTCAAAATCGATAGTGACTTCTTCGTTCTGGATATCCTTGACAAGCCCGATGCCCCACGTCTTATGGGAGACGTAACGGCCGGTGTCGAACGCGATATGCGTTTCGAAGTTGCGGATCGCCTCGCGGTGAGGCTTCCATGTCTGGCCGATCTGGCAGGCCTTGAGATATTTATCGAGCTGGCTGTGCGCCTCGAAAATGTTGCGGTAGCATTCTTCTATCGCTTTACGGATCGCCTTGTCGTCGGACTTGTAGTCGATGATGACCTTCAGCACTTTCAGCGCGTTCTTGAACTTGCCGTCGCGCATCTGGGGTTTCACGATATCCGAGAACGCCATATCGGCGACCTTCATATCGCCCATGACTTCGCGGATCTTTCTCGCGATCCCTATCAGGAGGTTCATATCGTCGGGGAACAGCTTGACGATCTTGTTCCAGAGGTCTTCGACCATCTTGACGCTCTTGCTCTTGATGAAACGTTCTATCGCCAGACGGTAATAGAACATCGCGATATCTTTATCGCCCTCGTGCTCGTAGAACTCGCCGAGGAACTTGGCGTTGGCGGCGTCCTTGCTGTCGATCAGCACGAGACGCTTCTTCACGTTAAACAGCTCGTCGTGGTCGCCCTGTTCCTCATGGATGGACTCGAGGGTTTTCAACGCGAACTTGCTCTCGCGGTAGGACAGGAGCTTTTCACCGAGGAATTCGGCGATTTTATACTTTTTGTTTTCCAGAAAGAGTTTGATAATCTGGGGAATATGGGTGTCGTCGATCGAAGATTCCTCGAGAGAGAGGAGACCGATCACATAAAGCCCGACAATACTGTTCTGGGAGGCCTTGATGTGCTCTTTGCAGAGCGCGCGGAGTTCCTCTTTGAACTGGTCGTCGATAGCCAGACGGATATAGCTGTCGAGCTCAACAAAGTTACGGACGCTGTAGTTTTCGACCGTGGCGCGAGTCCATTTTTCTTCCTTTAACTTCTCACCGATCTCTAATAAAATATCGTCTTTCTGCTTGACTGTCTGTTGTGCCATCTTGCGGGTATCCTCCTCAATTAAAAACTGGCAACCGATTGAAATTCTTTCATTCTCTGGTCTACATCCCTCGGGGATATATTATCGATACCCTCGACCCCGAAACCCTGCACGGAGAACGAAGCGACCACGGTGGCATAAGCCGCCGCGCGCTTGATCCCGTCACGGTCGAAGTCGTAGAGACCGTTAGAATCGATATAACTGACAAACGCCCCCGCGAAACTGTCCCCGGCTCCGGTCGGATCGACCACTTCTCTTACCGGGAACGCCGGGAGCGTCACAAGGAAATCCCGCCCGAAGATCATCACGCCGTGCGAGCCTTTCTTCAGGATCAGAATTTTAAAATTGGGCAGGAAGAGTTTTTCGGCGGCGCGGATCATATTCTTTTCCCCGCCGGACAAAAGCTCGGCCTCGCCTTCATTGATAATCACCCCGTCCACATGCTTCATCGCCTCGTCGAGCGACGCGGGGGTGTTCTTGATCCAGTAGTTCATCGTGTCAAGCACGATCAGCTTGCTGTTCCTGCACTGCTTGGCGACCTCGAGCTGCATCGACGGGTCGATATTCGCGAGGAAAAGGATATAGTCGCCTGCGCGGTAGTTATCCGGTACCGCGGGAGTGAACTTCGCGAACGCGTTGAGTTCGGTGACCTCGGTCACCGCTGTATCGAAATCTTTGGTGTAATAGCCTTTCCAGAAGAACGACTTCTCGCCGTTCAGAACCTTGACCGCGTCGACCGCTGATGACTTCCGTTTGAGGAAGTCCCATTCGCCCGGGCCGAAATCTTCGCCCACTACGCCTACCAGCTTGGGCTTCGAGAGAAACGCGGCCGCATTGGAGAAATGGGTCAGCGAACCCCCGAGAATCCGGTCTCTTTCGCCGAACGGCGTCTTGATACTGTCATACGCTAATGAACCGACCGCGACTATCGACATGGGCGTTATTCCTTTCTATTTGAATTTTCGTACATACACTACTCTGCTTCCGGGGGCGGAGCACCCGCCGTATCCCACGAATTGTATTCCTCGAGAAGCCCCTGGCAGATCGCCTTAGTCCTTTCCCTCAGCCGCTTCATCAGGGCGTCCTTCTCGGGAAGCTCGTCATACAGCGCGACAATCCGTTCGGCGACCTTCTTCGCCCCTTTCTGCGCCTTCATCTGGAACAAGTAGTAATCGAAGACCCAGAGATAGTAATTGATCAGGCGCGGGACGATAATCTGTACAACCTTTTTATCTATTTTAAGCGACTTCTCGTATTCTTTAATCCTCTGCTGGAGCGACATATAGTCCTGATACTCGAGGTTCCGGCGCACCGTCAGGCCCTTGTAGATATACCCGTAAACAGGAACCCACTCGACCACTTCGTTGCCGGAGAACCCGTCCTCTTCGATCTTCTTCCTCAGCTTGGCGACCGGGGCGTAAGTAATCTCCGCGAGGTTGATCATCTGCGGGAGGAGGTAGAACGCCTCGCCGAACATCACCATCGCAAGTTCGTCGTTCCCGATCTCGGCATACATATCGCCGAGGAGGAGATACACACGGATATCGTTACCGTCGCCGGGAAAACTAAGCGCGTACTCGAGGGTCTGAATCGCCTTCTCGCTCTCCCCTACCTCGTAGAACGCCTCGCCGAGCATGACCAGACTGTGCCTGTCCTTGCACGGGTTGATCCGGTAATACTCGATCAGCATATCGATGATCGTCCGGAAAACATACGATTTCACCGCGCCGATCACCTTTTTGTTGCCGAGCGAGTTCTCGGAGGCGAACTGCACGAAACGATCCCATTCCTCGAAGAGAATTTCGCCGCTGTTTCTTTCCTCGCTGAAACTCAGAAGTTCCGCGCGGTTTTGCCAGAAACGGACTACTTTAAGAACCTCTTCCAGATCGGGGTCGTTAATCTGCTCCGCCATCGCGTTTAACGCGATCTCTTCGGCGTGGGCAAGATTACCGTCTCGCAATGCCAGGTAGATGTCTTTTTTCAACTCCGGGAGGTTCTGTTCCACTTTGCTCCTTCTCGGTAGATACTTCGTACCTATTCATCTACGGCCGCCGGACGATTTCACATCATTCCGCGTACCTTTTTATTCACCTGACAATTTAATTTTTAGAACTGCTAATATTTTACATGAAAAATTAAAAAAACGCAAACATAGACAGGAGTATCAGAAAAACAGTTTTCAAGCGCAGTGTTAAGATGGGTGTGAGAATATGCGGCCCCGGACGGCCTCAGCCGCCCCGGAGATTACATTAACGCCTTCACGGGCGCGGACTTGATCTTCAACGGTTCGGTTTCGTAGATGTCCGTATAACGGAAATAGTTCCGGAGTATCTTCACGATATAGTCGCGGGTCTCTTTATAAGGGATCAGTTCCATCAGCACCATTTCGTTTTCGGGATTATACTTGTCCTTCGTCTTCTTGATGATCGAGTATCCCGAGTTGTACGCGGCGATAGCGGTCATAAACCCGTACGCCTTGATATTGTCGCTGAGGTATGCCGTCCCCAGAAGGATGTTGATCGCGGTGTCGTACAGGTCGACGCCCTTTTTCCCGAGGAGGCTCGACGACATCCAATCGGCGGTCGCGGGCATCAGCTGCATCAGCCCCTGCGCCCCGACATACGAACGCGCCTTGGGCATATACAGGCTCTCGCCCCGGATAATCGAGTAGATCAGGTTCATATCGATCTGGTCGTTACCCACCCTCGCCAATGCGGCGTTCACCTCGCTGTCGTAGGGCTGGGGGAAATAGAGCGATTTCAGTTCCTTCGAGAGGAATGCGAAGTTGTCGTTGAGGTAACCCTCACGCGACTCGTCATAGAACATCGCGCCCGCGGCGTCGAAACTCCTGTAGGAGATGTACTCCTTGAGGATAAAAAACTCCTGCACCTCGGGATCGCTGATCCCCGCCGAGGACAGGATCGCGCGCGCCTTCTCCTCGAAACCTATCCGCATATAGATCACGAACTTCGTGTAATTGGGATTCATCTGGAACGCCCGCACAAGTTCGTCGTTATAGCTGAATATCGGGTGGTACGAGTACTTAGTAAGCATCTCGACTATCTTCTGGCGGAGTATTTCCTTGCCGTAGCCCTTCCTGAACGCGAACAAGACCTTTGCGTAATGGAGCTTGGTTGCGATATCGGACGAGGTGATATAGAGATACTCGAGGCGGCTCAGGTACTCCTCGAGGGAAACTTTCTGTTCCTTAAGCGTCCGCTGGATATAGTCCTTCGCGTGCCCCGCGAAGTAGTCGTCGGGACGCACCGCTATCGCCTTCTCGAACTCGGCGAGAGCCAGGTCGTATTTGCCGTAACGGTACAAACAGAACCCGTACCAGAACGCCACGTTCTTATCGACCGTGCCGGTCGCGGGGTCGAGCCCGAGTTTTTCGTATGTCTTCGCGGTGATCGTGATGATATCCGAGTATTTCTTGAACGCCAGCAGGTTGCGGATCGCGAGGGTCAGGTTTTTCTTGGCGTAGTCGATATCGATATCGCCCTCGAGGTAATTCCCGTAGTACTGCATGGCGAGGGAACTGCTATAGCTCTTGAGGCCGGAAAGGTTGTTGAGCATACTGTAATAATACGCGCCGCGCACCTTGGCGGAATCGCTCTGGATACCCGCGCCGGACTGCCCGATAAACGCCTTCATCTCGGCGGCGACATCCTTGTAGACTGTGTTCTTCGCCAGACGGTCGAGCATCTCGCCGATATAGGCCTGCTGAGTGCGCGTGACTAATTCCAGAAGGAGCTCTTCGGCCTCCTTGGGGTGCGGGCTGAACTCCGCGATATACTGTTCGACCATGTCGGCCGCTTCCTTGTAGAACTCCAAACGGTAGAACGTCATAATCACCCGGAGCTTTGTCTCCTTGGTGAAACGCGCCCAGTTGATAACGGTCAGCTTTTTATAGAGGCCTTCATAGTCCTTGGGGATGAACGACACAAGGGTGATATACTGCGCGGCGGTGATCGGGTTCCCGATCTCGTTGTACTCTAACGCGAGCGTCATATAGTACTCGTCGGTGCGGTATCCCTTGAAGTAGGACTTGTGTTTTTCGAGAATGGCTATCGCCCCGGACGGGTTCTTTTCATACGAGCTCATCCGCATCGCAAGCGCCATCACGGCGTCCGCGCGGATCACGCTGTCCTCGCCGTTGCCGATCAGGTACTGCAGGAGCTCTTTCGACTTCTGGGTCTCGCCGAGCTTGTTGTACGCCGACGACAGCTTCAGGTCGACATCGCCCTTGAGCACGAAATCCTTCGCCTTCAGCTCGTTCAATCCCGCGACGACATTCTGGAGCACGGCCTGCGAGCCGCCGGAGTTGTCCAGCTTTTCGCTCAATTCCTTAAATACCACTAACTGCTCATAGTTCTTTTCAATCGTGCTGTCGATCTTGTACTTCTTGCTTTCGAACGAAAAGACCAGAGCTGACATGAGAAGGATTGCACTTATCAGGAACTCAATTTTGAGAAACTTCTCACCCCGGAAGATACCGAACATGGGAGCCTCCCCGTAGGTGTAATACCCTATTCCTTAAATTTTGGTGAGTTATTTTAAAGGATTGAGCCGGATGAGTCAAAAAAAAGGCGGGAAAAACGCTTGAAAGCGAGAAATTTTTTGTTTTATCCTATTTTTAAAAATTTTGCTATTTTCCGGGATATTCGGGAAGAATCTTCTTTCTTTCCCCCTCAGGAAATCCCTCAGGGACAGGCCGCATAGGAAAGAAAGAAGAAAAGAACCCTTCGACTTCGCTCAGGACAAGCGTATGCCGCGCAAGATGAAGCTTAGGGGAAAAGCCGGAAAATCCAAGTCGGGCTTAACACGATATGAAGAATTCATAGGTTTCAAACTTTGTAACCGGACTTACGCCCTTGGTTGGATTTCCCGGAAGTAAAACGCGCTTCAAAGTGCGCGGGAGGAACAGCGTGTAAAAAAGCTGTCACCCTGAGCACTCGTCCCGTGTTCCTCCACGGGATGCCGAAGGGTGACGGCTTTTCCTTTTCTCTCTGGGTCTCTCTGCGCCTTCGCGTCTTTGCGGTGATTCTCCGGCTCTATCCGTGATAATCTGTATAATCTGTGAAATCCGTGAGAATTGGGGTCAAAATTCAATCCCAATAGAACGTGTCTTAGCCGCGATACGTTGACGAATCCCTAAAAATCGTTCAAACTATTTCGCGCGGGAATTAACCGTTGTACCGCCCGCCGGAGAAGAAAATGCGTAAATTATTTCCGATCCTGTTCATAATACTATCCGCCGCCGCGCTTTTCGCGGACGAGCCCAGCATCGAGGTCATGATCGACCAGCAGACTATCGCGATGAACGAGGAAGCGCAGATTATTATCAAGATGGACAGGAAGGCCGAGGATATCACCACGCCCGCCGCGAACATGTTCAGGCTGGAGGGGCCGTACGTCTCGCAGAGTATGAACATGATGTACGCTAACGGGCAGATGTCGCAGACGGTGGAATACGAGTATAAGTTTATCCTCTTCCCGAAAACGAAGGGGAAGTTTAAAATCGGGGCGTTCACAATCAAGACGGGCGGTAAGTCCTACAAGACCCAGCCGCTCGAGATCAAGATCACCGCGCCGTCAAAACAGGCCGGTACGACTCAGAACGACCCGTTCAGTATCATGGAAAAAATATTCAATCACAACCAGCAAAAAACGCCGGAGATTTTCCTGAAACTCATTCCGGCGAAGAGCGGCGTGTTCCAGGGCACGCCGGTGATCGTCGACGCCGTGGCGTTCTGTACCGATCCGGAAATCCTCAACTCGCAGTTCGTGGAGACATCGACTATCCGCGGCGATAAATACCTGATCTACGACCTCACCGCATTCGTCTCGAACAATGTCTCGGCTCCGGTCACTATTTCCGGCGAGCTGTATTACCCGAAGATCGTCAAGCGTTACGTCCTCTTCCCGATCGAGACCGGATCACTCGTCGTCGTCCCTCCGCAGATCGTCGCGATCTCTCCCTACGGCCACCTCCTGCTTGCGGCGGACAATATCGGAATCGACTCGTTCAAGTATTCAGATAAGACCGGGCTGTCCTATATCGGCACGCTCAGCGCGAAGTCCGCGCTCGAGACAAATCTCGCAGACGCCGGAAAGCGGGTCACGTTCACCCTCGAGATGGAAGGTAACGGCAACTTGAAAGTCCTCTCGAACCCGTTGAAGAACCTGTCTATCCCGGGGCTTTTTATCGCCCAGCCGCAGACATCTATCGGTTTCAAGGAATGGAAGGGTAACTCCCCTATTTTCGTCCAGAAGATCGTGTATTCCATTCTCGCGCTGAAACCCGGCAAATACGAAATCCCGTCCATCCTGATCGATTATTTCGATACGGACATGAACCCCCGGCAGATCGAGCTTCCCGGGGGGACTATCGATGCTGCCGCTTCGAAGGGCGTGTCCGCCGCGAAAACGGTCTACACCCCGAAACCTCTCGACGGAATCGCGGACCGTTCGGGCAATCCCCTTCCCCCGTTTGTCTGGATCGTCTTCGGACTATTCGGTATGTCGCCGTTCGCGTCGTTCCTCTACGGACGGCATAAGGACAAGATGTCCGGCGACGCGGGCTATTCCCGGCGTTTCCTCGCGAACAAGCGGCTCTCGAAGTACCTGAACGATTCGCGCGCGAACCTGAAACAGGGAAATTTCAAGGAGTTCTATCTTTCGCTGTCGAAGGGTCTCTTCTATTATATCACGGATAAGACCGGACTTCCGGCGGGAATGGCGTTCAGGGATATACTCGCGGAACTCGGGAAGAGAGGTACTCCCCCGCAGACGCTGGACGAGCTTCAGAAGATATACGACACCTGCAACCGTAACGCGTTTTCGGGCGCGGCGGACGAAAAAGCCGTGGACGAGACGTTGGAAATGGCGGTGAGGCTGTTCTCGAAGTTCTAGTACTTCTTGAACCACTTATCGAAACGGATTCTCCAGCACTTGAACAGCGCTTCATTGACAATCCCGCCGCTCATCTTGGTGGAGCCGTGCGAACGATCCCTGAAAATGATCGGCACTTCTTCCACCGAAAATTTCTTGAATACCGATTTCGACTTCATCTCTATCTGGAACGAGTAGCCGTTCGATGTAATCCTATCGAGATTGAGTCCCTCGAGCACCTTGCGGGTGTAGAGGTTGTACCCGCCGGTCAGGTCGGTCAGCTTGACCCCGGTGGCGAAACGCGCGTAAGAGTTGCCCATCGCGCTCAGGATCAGGCGCTTCATGTCCCAGTTGAGCACCCTGACACCGCCGATATAACGTGAGCCGAACACGGCGTCGCGCCCGTTCCGCATCGCCTCGATCAGCAGATGGAGCTCGTTCGGGTCGTGCGAGAAGTCCGCGTCCATCTCGATCACATAGTCGTAGCCGTTCTCGAGCGACCATCGGAATCCCGCGATATAAGCGCGTCCGAGCCCGGACTTCTTTTCGCGTTCGAGGATGTGAAGACGTTTGTTCTTCGTCATCATTTCCTTCACTTTCGCCCCGGTACCGTCAGGCGATCCGTCGTCCACGATCAGGACGTCGAGCTCTTTATCCTGCTTGAGGATTTCCGGCACGATCAACGGGACGTTTTCAAGCTCGTTATAGGTCGGTATGATGACGAGTCCTTTCAAGGGATGCTCCTTTATTTTTCAATGGAGTATTGTAACATATCAGAGCGTTTTTCACAATCGGCGGTTATAAAAAAGAAAATGTTTTTGTAATTATTATCTTCTTCTGATACGAATATTGTTTTTTGTTACTACGGAAAATGAGTGCGGTATTTCCGGTTTGTGATCCTTGATAAGCGTCAATAACTTCGAGATTTTGTTCGAGATACTCAATCCGCTCAATCGCAGGAGAATCACTCCCTCGGTGATTTTTTTCTGTCGAAACACGATTTCACCGAAATCCTTATCCGAAGTGAGTAGAATTCTTTTTTCAACGGAGGCGATATCGAACACTTCCTGATCTTTGATTCCGGGATTCAATTCGGCGATAAAAACAACATCTTCCCCCAGATTCCTAAGTTCGAGAACCAGTTGAGCATCGATGTTTTCATCGGCAAGAATCCTCATTACTTCCCTGCTCCGATCGGGTACACCACATCCGCTTTCAATGCTTCCGCGGCGAATTCCAAAGCGGCAAGGACGGCTTGTTTTGTGAGGGATGGATGCGCCGAGAGAACCTGCTCAATCGTTTCCCCAGCGGACATTTTCTCAAGTATATGTTCCACGGTAATCCTCGTTCCTCTAATGAGCGGTTTACCCATCATTACCGAAGGGTCGGAAATCACCCATTTTTTTACCATATCGTCCTCATAAAATCCGTAATATATATAAATTATACACATCCCGGGACTAATATTCAAGAATAATCGGCTTTAATTTCCCGCCGCATTCCATATCGAGCCGCGCCTAGTGTTGAGCGTTTTTCACAATCGGCGGTTATAAAAAAATGAAGTTTTTCCGTAAAACCCTTTTTCAAGAAGAAGGGCGGACGTTCCATTGTCAATGCCCCCGGAAAGTTTATTTTACCCCCTCGCCAACCTCCTTGAAGGAAGCCAAGGTAGTGCCTATTGGGTGATATTATTGTTCACACTACCTCACGTGTTAATAATATTTGGGGTTTTTAGAACCGCCCAATAATAACTTGCCGAACTTGCGTTTTTGATTTAAGCTATATGGAAGGAGGAACCCATGAGGCTTCGCTTAACTCTCGCCGCGCTTTTCGTGCTCGGCGGACTGGCCGCGCTTTTCGCGGTCACGTCCAAATACCTTTCCGATTATAAATTCGACGACGTGGCGAATTACCAGCTTTCCAACGTCTGCCTCGTGCAGAACTCCGGCATCGAGCTCGCTCATGCCTACAGTTCGATCTATAAGACCGACAAGCTGATCTGGAGCCTCGTGCAGCATGACGGCGGTTACCTGATGGGTACCGGCGATTCCGCTTCGCTCGTCTTCCTCAAGAACGGCGAGTCCAAAGAGGTTTTCTCTCTCCCGAAACATCTATTCTTCACTGATATCTATATTTCCGCGAGCGGCATCACTGTTTCCGCTATCCCCGACGCCAAGATCGTCGTGCTCGACCCGGCATACACACCCGTGAAAACCATCGAGTTCGACAACACTTATATCTGGAAGATCGTGCCGTCCGGCAAGGGATACTACGCTCTCGCGGGCGATCCCGCGATGGTTTACTATATCGAAAATGACGAGATTAAATTCTCGGTCAAGCTCGAGTTCGAAGACAATATCATCTACGGGAAGATCGTCAACGATACCCTCTACTTCTGCGGTGAAAAAGCGCTCTATAAGCTCGACGGGCAGAAGGCCGTCGCGATGATCGCGTTCGATAACGCCGTGACCGGGTTCGACTACTTCGACGGGTACCTCTATGTGACGACGTCGAGCAAAGACCTCTATATGGACTACAACATTCTGAAGATGTCGCAGGGCAAGGGGCAAAACCCCGACCCGAACACGATGAGCGTACTGTACAGGGTGCATCCCAACGGCGCATTCCAGAAGGTGTTCGAAAAGAGCGGCATCCGTTTTATCGCGGTCTCCCACCTGAAAAATTCGCTTATCATCGGGACTGACGAACGCGGCGGATATTTCGAGCTGAATACCGACTACACACGTGTGAAATACACCTCGCTCGGCAAGGGTAAATTCCTGAAATTCCTCGAGACGAAGGACGGGCTTCTCGCGATACTCCTGCTCCCGTCGGAAATAGTCAAGATCGAAGAAGGCTACGCGAAGGAAGGGACATACACCTCGGATATCTTCGACGCCGCCGTCGTTTCCGAATGGGGCACGCCGATTATCGAGAAGGAACTAATGCCCGGTACCGATATCAAGTTCCTGTTCCGGTCCGGCGCGGTCGAGGAGACGGAGTACTGGGGCGAATGGAAGAGCCTCAAGGATAAGATCGCATGCGGCCCCGCGCGGTTCATCCAGTACATGGTCAAACTCACCTCGGACGGCAAGTACACTCCGTTTATGAAGGAAGTCAATATCCCGTATGTCGAATGGAACCTGCCGCCGCAGTTTAAAAGCCTGACCTATAAGTATTCCGAAACATTCGTCAATATAAAATGGGAAGCGGCCGACGGCAATAACGACGAACTGATCTACGACCTCTATATCGCGATGGGCGAAAAGGGATGGGTTAAACTAAATCCTTCTCCTCTCAAGAACCCCAGCTACGATATCGAATACAAGGCGTTCCCCGACGGACTCTACCGGACGAAGGTGATAGTGAGCGACGAACGTTCCAATCCCGCATCCGGCGGCAAGACCAACCTGATTCTCGGCGAAAGTTTCTATGTAGACTCAGCCGCGCCCGTCGTCTCGCCGATAGAAGTGAAACCCGAGGGCGGGATGTATGTGTTCACGTTCCATGCGGCGGACAGCCTCCTGCCGGTGTTCAAGGCGCGTTACAGTATCAACGGCGCGGAATGGATCAACATCCTTCCCGTCGACGGTATCCTCGACTCGAAGACCGAGAAGTTCGCGGTCAAGATCGCCGTTCCGTCGCCGTCGTTCGTACAGTTTGCGATCAGCGATGTGATCGGCAACATCTCGTCCGCCGGGGTGTATGTGAAATAATTCCCCGCCGGGGCTTTGACAAAACCGGCGATTTTTATTATACTGTATTCATAGGATTATGGGAGCTTATTCATGGTTCGGACAGTCAAGGAATTCATGCGCGGCACAATTAAGCAGAACGAGATCGATAAGTACCTGACCGGCGGAAAAGACTTCATCAACGACGGCGGGATATTCGAACGGATCGCGGCGAACCGCAACCCGGAGAAATCGCGCATCCGCGATATTATCACGAAGGCCCGCGCGATCGAACGGCTCGACCCGGACGAAACCGCCGCTATCCTCAACGTCACTGACGAGGACTTGTGGGAAGAAATGGCCCAAGCCGCCGGCGATGTCAAACGAAAGGTGTACGACAACCGGATCATCACGTTCGCGCCGCTCTATTGCAGCAACCTCTGCGTGAACAACTGCCTGTATTGCGGATTCCGCACCGGCAACGAAAAGGAACGCCGCCGCACCCTCACTATCGATGAAGTGAAGAAAGAAGCCGAAGCGATCGCGAAGATCGGGCACAAGCGCCTGATTATGGTGTACGGCGAGCACCCGTCGTCGGACGCCGAATATATCGCCGAAACGATCGAAGCGGTGTACAGTGTGAGCGTGAAAACGCGCCACGGCAGCGCACAAATCCGGCGCGCGAATATCAACGCCGCCCCTATGTCTATCGAAAACTTTAAAAAACTCTGGAAGGCCGGGATCGGCACATTTCAGGTATTTCAGGAAACATACCATCACGGCCGTTACGCCGAACTGCACCCGTCGGGGATAAAGGCGGATTACCGCTGGCGTCTCTATGCGCTCCACCGGGCGCTCGACGCGGGTATCGACGATGTCGCTATCGGCGCGCTCTTCGGCCTCTACGACTGGCGTTTCGAGGTGATGGGAATGGTCTATCACGCCATCGACCTCGAGAACCGTTTCGGGATCGGCCCGCATACCGTGTCGTTCCCGAGGCTCAATCCCGCCGAGGGTAACGGACTGCACAGCCAGTCGCCCTACCGTGTGACCGACGACGACTTCCGCAAGCTCGTGATCGCGATCCGCCTGTCTATCCCCTACGCCGGGATGATCGTGACGGCCCGCGAGTCCGCCGAAATGCGCCGGAAGATCATTCCGCTCGGCTGCACACAGACCGACGCATCCACCCGGATAGGGATCGGGGCGTACAGCGAGACGCCGCTCGAGCAGGAAGCGGATAATCAGCAGTTCATCCTCGGCGACACACGGAGCCTTGACGAAGTCGTGCGCGAATTCGCGGATATGGGGCTCATCACGTCGTTCTGCACCGCCGGGTACCGTTGCGGCCGCACCGGCGACAAGATCATGAAGCTCCTCAAGTCCGGCGTCGAGGGCAAGTTCTGCAAGCTGAACGCGGTACTGACATATAAGGAATGGCTCGACGACTTCGCGAGCGGCGAGACTATCCGCGCTTCCGAGAAAGTAATATTGAAAGAGATAGATCAGATCAAGAACGATCCGTTTTACCAGAATAAGAAGCTCCTCGCGACGTTCGACGACTACCTAAAAAGGATCACCGATGGCGAACGCGACCTCTATATCTGACAGGCTGGATGCGCTTTTTGCTTCGAGCTCGCCTTTGGGCGAACTGCTCTCCATGGCGGCGGAACTGATTCTCGACGTGTTCGGGATCAGGACGCAGTTTTGCGAAATCTACGGCAAACGGTGGTCGTTCTTCCGCGGGATAGACGACGACGCGGTCATCCCGGCGGCGAGGATCGAGCTAAGTCCGGGATGGGGAATGATCGCCGAGAGCGTCCCGGCGGCCGAAGAAGGATGGCGGGTCCTGCTCGATAAGCTCGGCGGATTTTTAAAAAATCGGGCTGAGCATTGACTTTTTTTTTAAGCTGAGTCATAATTATTTTTAAAGATTTTATTATTCTTTATTCCTTTCATTTTTTGGCATGCTTGGATTACCCAATTGTTTTTTTGTTTCGATTCGAAAAAACAAACATGCCGTCTTGCATGTTACCGGAGGATTCTTTGAGATTCGTTGTCAAGGTAGACACAGAGAAATGCAAGGGCTGCGCCCTGTGTGTGGAAGTGTGTCCCAAGGACGTGTTGCAAATGGGGCACGCTGTTAACTCTATGGGTTGGCTCTACGCCGAAACCCCGGGTTCCGACAAATGTACGGGCTGTAAAATGTGCGCGATCATCTGTCCCGACGCCGTTATTCGTATCACAAAGGAGGGGGACTGATGTCGAAAAGAGTCATGATGAAAGGGAATATCGCCCTTGCCGAGGGCGCTGTTATCGCGGGATGCCGTTTCTATTTCGGCTACCCGATCACGCCCCAGAATGAAATCCCCGAATATATGTCGTCCCGTCTGCCTGAAATAGGCGGAACATTCGTACAGGCCGAAAGCGAGCTCGCGTCGATCAATATGGTGCTGGGCGCCGCGTCGACAGGTGCACGCGCGATGACCACGACTTCTTCGCCGGGATTCAGCCTGATGCAGGAAGGGGTCTCGTACCTCGCGGCATGCCATCTCCCCTGCCTTCTGGCGAACGTCCAGCGCGGCGGGCCGGGTCTCGGGAATATCAACGCCAGCCAGGCGGACTATTTCCAGGCGACGAAGGGCGGCGGTCACGGCGACTATCACACGATCGTCCTCGCCCCGAACTCCCCGCAGGAAATGATGGATTTCGCCATCCTCGGCTTCGAACTCGCCGACAAATACCGCACTCCCAGCTTGATCCTGTCCGACGGGGTGATCGGCCTCATGATGGAATCGGTGGAAGTCCGCGACGACTACAAGCCGAACTTCCCGTCGAAACCGTGGGCGCTCACCGGGTGCAAAGACCGCCCGAAGAACGTCATCCGTTCTCTCTGGCTCGACCAGGACGGAGTCCCGCTCAATAATGACAAACTTCAAGCAAAATACCGCGAGATCGAAAAGAACGAGATCCGTTACGAGGAATACCTCACCGAAGACGCCGAAGCGGTTATTATCGCATACGGCCTGTCGTCGAGAATTTCGCGCGACGTCATCGAGCATATGCGGGGCGAAGGCCACAAGGTCGGACTGTTCCGGCCGATCACGCTTTACCCGTTCCCGTACAAACGGATCGCCGAACTCGCCGGAAAGGGCGTGAAAAAAATCCTGACCGTCGAAATGAGCGCGGGGCAGATGGTGGAAGATGTGCGGCTGGCTGTCGAATGTAAAATCCAAGTGGAGTTCTACGGCGAACTCGGCGGATACTTCCCGAGCGAGGCCGAGATTTACAAGCGCATGAAAGCGCTGCTGAAGTGAGGATACTATGACGCAAAATGTAATATACGAACGTCCCGAGAGTATGGTCGATATCCGCCTGCATTATTGTCCCGGGTGCGGTCACGGCACGGTGCACCGCCTGATCTGCGAGGCTGTCGACGAACTGGGGATGCGCGAGAAAACGATCGGAATTGCCCCGGTCGGATGCGCGGTCAGCGCTTACGACTATTTCGACTTCGACGTCTGCGAGGCGGCTCACGGGCGCGCGGCGGCGGTCGCTACCGGTATCAAACGCGCCATGCCCGATCACCTCGTCATCTCCTACCAGGGCGACGGCGATCTTGCTTCCATCGGGATGGGTGAAACGATCCATGCCGCGAACAGGGGCGAGAATATCACGGTGATCTTTATCAATAACGCGAACTACGGGATGACCGGGGGCCAGATGGCTCCGACCACACTTGTGGGACAGGTCACGACCACGACGGCCTCGGGGAGAAACCCGTTGACCGAGGGGTATCCGATCCGGATGGCGGAACTGATCTCGAACCTGACCGCAGTGAAGTACGCGGTGCGGACTACGGTCGCCGATGTCAAGGGAGTGCGCGAGACTAAGAAAGCCATCCTGAAAGCGTTCAAACTCCAGATCGAGGGGAAAGGCTACAGCTTCGTGGAGGTTCTTTCGAACTGCAACACGAACTGGAAAATGACCCCCGTCGATTCCAATAAACATGTCACTGATGTCCTCGCGGCGGCGTTCCCGCCGGGAGTGTACAAAGACGAGTACAAGGAGTAAGCCATGACTGAAAGAATCATTATATCGGGATTCGGAGGGCAGGGCGTACTTTCCGCGGGATTGATGCTGGCGGAGTCGGCTGTTCATATCGGCTTGGAAGCCACGTTTTTTCCGTCTTACGGGATTGAGATGCGCGGCGGGACTGCGAACTGCCATGTCATCATTTCGGATAAAAAGATCGGCGCGCCCCTGATCACAGAGGTCGATACATTGATGGCGTTCAACGAGCCGTCGCTGCTGAAGTTCGCCGATATGGTCGCGGACGGCGGGCTAATTATGATGAACTCGTCAGTGATCAAAAAGGAGTTCGATTTCCCCGGAAAGACAGTGGTTAAAGTGCCGATGGAGACGATGGCGCTCGACACGCTGGGCAACCTGAAAATAGCGAACATCATCATGATCGGACGTTATATCCGTGAGAGATTAGTCATCACGCTCGAAGAGATGAAGCGCTCGATCCACGACAAATTCGTCAAGAAGGGCGAGAGCATGGTGAACCTGAACTATAAGGCTCTCGAGCTGGGATACAACTTAGTTTAACCGAATAAACACAAAAACGACGGACTGTTCGCAGTCCGTTTTTTTATTTGATGGAAATCGATTTTTTTATTAGATTCCTGTATAATATTCCCGGGGATAACTATGCCGATTCGTGAGAACATCGAGTCTGTCTTAGAAAGGATCGAACGCGCGAAAGACCGCGCCGGAACGAAGCAGTATGTCGAGCTGGTGGCGGTCTCGAAGACCCGCCCGTCGGGGGATATCGTCTCAGCGGTCTCCGCCGGGATGAAGCATATCGGCGAAAACCGTGTGCAGGAGGCGGAAAAGAAATTCGCGGAAATCCCCGATCTGGTTTTCTCGCGACATCTCTTGGGACACCTTCAGGAGAATAAGGCGAACAAGGCCGCGTCGGTGTTCGACTGGATACAGTCCGCGGACGAACAGGAGACATGCCGGAAACTCGACCGGCGCGCGGGCGAACTCGGTAAAAAGCTGAACGTACTGATCGAGATAAAGACGTCGGACGAGGCGTCGAAAACGGGAATCGATCCCGTGAAGGCGGAAGAGTTCACCGGGCGCATACTCGAACTCCCGAACCTCGTTGTCCGGGGATACATGACGATTGCGCCGTTCACTCCCGACGAAAAAGCCGTCCGTGAAGCGTTCGCGCTCCTGCGGCGGACCGCCGAACGGATGCGGAATGTCTACCGTGACGCCGTGCTCGATATCCTTTCGATGGGGATGACCGACGATTTCGAATGGGCTATCGCGGAGGGATCGAATATGGTACGTTTAGGAAGGATCATTTTCGGGGAAAGAAATTACCCGGCGAGCGAATAAGACTTCGGAGGAACAAGTGAAAATAGGAATGATCGGCTGCGGGAATATGGGTACCGCGATTATCGGCGGGATGGTCAAATCCGGCGCGGTAGCCGCGAATGACGTCTTTGTGTACGATATCGCCCGCGACAAGGCCGAGAAGAACGCGAAGGACTTCGGGATCGTCCTGAAGAGCAATATCAAAGAAACGATCGAAGCCTCGGACTATGTCATCGTTGCGGTAAAACCCCTCGATGTCGAAGCGATGGTCGCCGAGCATAAAAGCATCCTCGACAAGCAGGATAAGGTCGTGATTTCCATCGCGGCCGGATTGAAGGCCGCTGTGTACCGGAAACATCTCGCTCAGGCGCTGATCGTGCGCGCGATGCCGAACACGCCGATGCTCGCGGGCGAAGGCGCGACCGGGCTCTATTTCGACGGCAAGTTTTCCGCCGGGCAGAAGGATAACGTCATGAAGATATTCTCTTCCTGCGGGATCGCCGAGGAAGTCGCTAAGGAAGAGCATCTCGATATAGTGACCGGGCTTTCGGGCTCGGGCCCCGCGTATGTCTATATCTTTATCTCCGCGATGGTCGACGCCGCAGTGCGGGAAGGTCTTCCGCGCGATAAGGCGAAAAAGCTCGCGTCGCAGACCGTGCTCGGCGCGGCGAAGATGACGAAGGAAGCGCTCGCTGAAGGAGTGCATCCCGAAGAACTGAAAGACCGCGTGATGTCGCCCGGGGGCACCACAGCTGCCGGACTCTACGCCCTCGAAAGAGGCTCGTTCCGCGCGGACATCATGGACGCGGTCCGCGCCGCCGCCCAACGTTCCCGAGAACTCGGAGGATAACAAATGGAATTCTGGATAATCTTTCTCGACTTTCTTGCCTTTGCCCTTCAATGCTACAGTTGGATCTTCATCGCCTATATCCTCCTCGGATGGTTTCCGATCAGCCGCGAGAACCCCCTTGTGAAGTTCGTTTCGGGCCTGATCGAGCCGGTCTATCTCGGCATCCTGAAAATCCTTCCGCCGCTCCGTATCGGGATGTTCGACCTGTCGCCGTTCTATCTCCTTATCATCATTAACGTCCTGAGCTTCGTGATCGAAAGAATCCGTTTCGCCATCACGGGATGATTTCCGAAAAAAACAAAGTCCTGACAGTCGATATCAAGGCTGTCCCGAGAAGCAAGCACACCTCGGCGGAACTCGCCGGCGAGACGGTAGTAGTCAGGATCACCGCGCCGCCCGTGGACGGCAAGGCGAACGACGCGGTTGCCGTGGCGCTTTCGGAAATCCTCGGCATACCTAAACGCGATATCACCATCATGCGCGGGCAAACCTCGCGCAATAAGACGATTGAGATCGAAGGTTTTACTAAAGATGAGTTTATGACACGTCTCGCCCAAGCTAATCGATAAGCCGTTTCCGCATCAGCGCCACCGCCAGCCATGTGAACAGCACCGACGCCCCGAGCACGTACACGATGTCGATCCACAGTCCCGGCGGGTATTCGCCTATCGCGAACGCTCGCGCGATCCGCACGCAGTGTGTTAACGGGACGGCTTCGGCGATGGGAATCGCGAAAGCGGGGAGATCGGACACCGGGAAGAACACGCCGCAGAAGTAGAACATCGGCGTGAGGAGTCCCGTGAAGTAGAAGTTGAAATGGTTGAGGTTGCCGGTAAACGACGTAATGCACATCGAGAACGCGCCGAAAATGATACCGGTAAAGAACCCGACTATGATCGTCAGAAGCGGCGTGAGGTTCGCGAACGTCACCGGGATGACGTCGAAGATCACGAGTACGAGGAGCACGCAGATCGTGAAGAACGCGCCCTTCGTCCCCGCCCAAATGATTTCGCCGATCAGGACGTCCTTGTAGGACAGCGGCGACGAGATCATCCCGTCGTACGCCTTATCGAACTCCAGCCGGATAAACGTCCCGTAGGTGCACTCGAACGCCGCGGTCATCATCGCGCTCGTCATCAATAACCCGCTTCCCATGTAGGTAAGGAACGGCACGTTCTCCATCGGCACCATGTACCGCCCGAGCCCGAGGCCGATCCCCGCGAGAAACAGGAGAGGCTCGAATAACGGCGGGATGGCGTTCGAGATCAGGTGACTGCTGTAGACACGGACATGCCGGTACCAGACGCTGAAAATGCGCTGAACTAAAGACGGGGTATTTACTTCGACCGCGACCATCGGTTCCTCCTTTCAGGGAAAGTATTATAGAATAACGGGATTTGTTTGTCAAAGGTTGGCGGGAATGCGGAATAGGATTGCCTTAGTTCATTATAGTTCGGCAGGCTCACTATGACGTTCGGTATGACGTTCGGCATGACGTTCGGTAGAAATATTGTGACACTTTTCATCACCACGGGTTTTAGAAAAGTCATCCGGAGCGCAGCATTGAGAAAATGTCATCCCGAGCTCTTGTCCCGGCTTCCCCACCGGGATGTCGAGGGATGAGCATAGTCGAAGCATGATGAAGAATGAGCCGATAGGAACTTCATCCGCCGATCATCTCATCGCATACTACACGTATCCGCGTGTCGGTCTCGAGAATCTCGTCGAGCGAAGGCGCGCTCTTGTTCGTCACACCGTCCAGCACATCGGCGACCATTTCCGGTATCCTGAAAAACGGCACTTTCCCATCGAGGAACGCGTGCACGATCGTTTCGTTGGCGGCGTTCAGCGCGGCGGGCATCAAGCCCCCGGCCTTTCCGCACTCATACGCGAGGCCGAGCATCGGGAACTTCACCCAGTCGGGATCGGCGAAATCGAATGTCAGCCCGCCCAGCGCGAGAGGCTCGCCGGTCTGCGGCGGAAGCCCCGGGAAGAACATCGCGAGTGAAATCGGGATCCGCATATCGCTCGGCGAGGCCGAGAGATAGAGGCTTCCGTCCGACGTCCGCACCATGCCGTGCACCAGCGACTGCGGATGGATCATCACGCGAATCTGCTCGTACTCCATCGCGAACAGGTGATGCGCCTCGATCACCTCGAAACCCTTGTTCATCAATGTCGCGCTGTTCGCGGTGATATACCGCCCCATATCCCATGTGGGGTGGTCGAGCACCTGCTCGAGAGTGACGGTTTCGTCGATAGGCTTCTCGCGGAAGGGCCCGCCTGACGCAGTCAAGGTGATCTCGGAAACAGTGTCGGGATCGATCCGCGTCAGCAGGTTGAAGATTGCGTTATGTTCGCTGTCCAACGGGACCAGCTCGGTATCGCGGGCGGCGGCTTCGTCCATAATGATTTCGCCCGCGCAGACGATGGATTCTTTATTGGCGGTGAGGAGCCGTTTACCCGAACGGATCGCCGAGAGGGTCGGCATGAGGCCGGCCGTGCCGGAGACCGCCATGATGACGGTGTCAGCGTCAGTCAACGCGGCCATCTGATCGAGGCCTCCGCACCCGAACAGGAACTCCTTGCCGGGGAAACGCGACATGAACTCGCGGGACTCCTCGCGCAGGCAGATATAACGGGGGCCGAACTCGGACGCGATCTCTGCGAGACGTTCCTTGTTGCCCCACCCACTCACACCCACAAGTTCGAAACGATCCCTATGCGCCCGGAGGATGTCGAGCGCCGAGCCGCCTATCGAGCCGGTCGCCCCTAAAAGTATTACGCGTTCCATATTATTCTCCGAAAAAACCGCCGTTCAATCCCATTTGACTAACGCGCGCGCGTTTTGGTCGTAAAAAACCACGCCGTCCGTCTTAAAAAAATAACGGTAGGTAAAATAGATTTTCAGGAGCTCTTTTTCGTCGAGTGAGCCCGCGGAGAGGCAGACATACTTCCGCCCGTCGCGCCGCGCGAGAAAATCCGCGCGCAGTCCGCAATGCTTCTCGTTATCGTCGACAAAAAACTTTTCGTCGCGGGAGACCGCCTGACTGTAGATTTCGAAGCCGGACTGCCTGAGTTTATACCAAAAAAACCTTCTCTCCTTGGGAAGGGAGAGAAGGCTTTTGATAATTCGTTTTTTTTGTAGTAATTTCATTCCGAGCCAGAGACCGCCCGCGCCGCAGATCAGAACAAACCCGGCTAAGGCCAGAAGGAAACGCGAACCCATTAGTTCGTCATGATTTTAACGGCGTCGTCCACGCTGTTGATGATCTCGAACAAGCCGTCGAGTTCCACGATTTTCAGGGTCTTGACTACATTCTGGCTGAGGTTCGAAAGGATCAAACGGCCGCTGATATCCTTAAGCTGGCGTAATGTCGCGATAAAAACGCGGATACCTGAACTCGAAAGATAATGCACGTCACCCAAATCGAATATAAAAAGCTTACTGCCGTTATTTATATGTGTATTGATGACCTCTTCCAGTTCGAGGGCCTGGTTGATTTCGAGTCTTCCCGAAACACGCAGGATGACAATATCCCCTCTTTTCTCGGCATCAATCATAGGTTCCTCCACTCAGATACATTTCCAACGATATAATAATAATAGGAAACGCCAATTTTGTCAATCTTGAGAAATATTATTACAGAATTTTTACTCGGCTTTTACAGTCGTCATCTCGCAGTTCCCTTCGAACACGACGCCGTCCGCGATCTTAAGTTTCGGGGTGCTGATGTCTCCGTAAAGCTTCGCGGTGGTCAGGAGTTCGAGTCGTTTGCGCGCGGTGATATTCCCGCGGATTTCCCCGCCGATAATCACTTCGTCGCAGAAGATATCGCCTTCGAGCTTACTTTCCGGCCCGATCACGAGCAAGCCCTTCGCGTCGATCTTGCCGTGGTACTTGCCGTCTATCCGGAGCGAGTCCTTGAATTTCATCGTGCCGTCGAAAAATGTATTTCCGCTAAGGGTTGTCTTTGTCGGAAAATCGCGGTAAGGATCAATAGTCTGAGCCATTTAAAAGTCCTCCATGTCTATCGATTTTATTTTGTGGTCATCGTGAATACGCCGTCCCAGTTTTCGGGGGGCGGAGTTTTAATAAAAGCGTCGCAGCGTTCGACATACAACTGCGAGGGGCCGTCGCCGGGAAGCATCTCGAGACATTTTGCAAAGTACTTTCGCGCTTCCTGGAACTGTCTCTGTTTGTAAAGCTCCAAACCCTTATTGTAGTACTGGAGCATATCGAGTTTGTCCTTGGGAATCATGCTTCCCTCCTATCCCTATTCCTTTTTTTGTTTGATTACGTCTTTTAACGCGTCCAGCTTCGGAGCGGTCATCGCCGCTGCCTGGTTTTCCTTCTGGATCTCGTCGTAGATTTCCATCCGGTAAATCTTCACTTCCTTGGGCGCGACTATTCCCAGTTTGACCTGATCGGGCTTCAAACTGACTATTTTTATAATAATGTCGTCATTGATAATGATCGACTCGTTCTCTTTTCGGGATAATACCAGCAAAGGTGCATCCTCCCAATACTTCTTTAAACCGCCGGATTACTATTGCCCGGCCGCGGCCTCTTTCTCCGCCTTCGCTTCCTCGCCGTCGGAATGAAAGATCGGGCGTTTCGTGTCGTAATCGTTCTTGTTGGATATCCCCTGTATCCCCAGACGCTTCGCGGCGTTGATCACGATAGGCCCGAGGATATTCATCGTCATCTTCGCGGGGTCTTCCGGGATATTCACTATCACATAGTCGAGGACTTCGTCGCCCGCGCCGATCTCGAGAATATCCATATCGATCTTGTCGATCACAAGTTCGTAATCCTTCATGAATGTCCGGGGGTCGATCACTATAAATGCGACATTCGCGTCTTGTTTACTCTGGAGCCAATAAAAACCCGGAAGGTCGCGGACTTCGAGAAGGTAGTAGTACTGGAACTCCTCGAAACCGAGAATCGGGCCTACGAATTGGATTGCGCTGTTTTCGGGAACTTCGATCTCGCCATAGGCTTTGGTTGCAATTCTCTCCAAACCATCCTCCATATTTCCCAGTATATACTTTATTAGCAATGTGCAATTTTAGCAAGTTTTCAGTTTGTAAAAAAGACGTCTTCATAAGATTTGAATACAGATTACATCTGTTAAGTCATTGCGGGCTTATCCATCAGGATTTGCGAAGCAATCTATAAAATCATTGTTTTGAAAATCGACTGCTTCGCCGTTTCACTTCCCGCAGTGACAATCTCACCTTTGTAGGACGGCCCTCTTTATCGAATTACTATTCTTATCTCAGGAAGTCCAGCAGGGTCTTAGGCATCAGCCTCGCGCCCAGGTTCAGGGCGACGTCGTGCGAAAACTCGAGCATCTTCATATCTATCATCGCTTTGGTCATATCGGTGTCGATCATTTTACTGCGGATATCGGAAATATAGATTTCCTCGTTGCCGAGCCTGTCCGCCACCGTCTGCATCCGCATTTCCACCGCGCCGAGACTCGCCCGGTACTTCAGGACGTTGTCCATCGCCATATCGATCCCGCCGAGGATTTTCCCGCCGATATCGAACTGGTTGTTGTCGACCAACGCCTTCCGGAAATCGATCAGCACGTCGAAGATACTGCCCGAGTAGACTTTCGCCGAAGGCGCGAGATTGTTCGGGGGCTGGGTGCCGGGCTCGATAATCCCGAGGTTCTGGAGCACCGCGCCTCCGTTCGTATCCATCAGCGACAACTGGTGAGGCGAGGTCGTTTCGAGGGTGAAATAGCTCGCGCCGTTCTGGGTGAACACATTCGCCTTCACTGCCGCGCCGGAGTCGTTAATCTTCTTCGCGATGATATCGAGGGTGTCGCCGGTCTTGATCTCGACCTCGAGTCCGTCCACCACGATCTTCGAGTCGCCTTGCGCGGTATATCCGGTCGACGGCATACTCGGGATCAGGAGCGCGTTCTTCGCCCAGAAAAGCTGGTTCCCGGGGTGATTGACCGCGACCTTCTCGTTCTGCTCTATTTCCATGATCTGGCTCTGGTTATTTCCAATATACTTGACCGCCACGAGGTATTCCTCTCCGGTTTTTGGATCGGTCATATAGGTCTCTTTGAACGGCACATCGCCGACAAACGTTCCGCCGAACATCGGCTCGCCCTTGTAGTACGAGTTGCCGATCGAGACAAGTTCCTTCATCAGTTCGTCCACTTCCTTCGCGGCGTTCATTCTGACCTCGTCGGTATAGATACCGTTGGCCATCTGCACCGCAAGTTCGCGCAGGCGCTGAAGGATTTCGGTCGCGCTTCCGAGCTTGCCGTCGATATAGTCCACCTTCGCGGTAGCGTTCTGGATCAGCCCGTTATAGGTCTGTATCTCCTTGAGGCGGCTGTCGTAGTCCATATAGTTGACCGCGGAGACCGGATCGTCGCTCGGGAGCGCGATCTTCATCCCCGACGAGAGCTGGTTCTGCACCTTCTGGAGCTCGTTCTCGGTTTTCTTCGTATTAAAAGTGAATTGGTTTGCCATCGAAACCTGCGATACGTTACCTAACATTTTTTCCTCCTTGAATCTTACGCGCCCATCCGGAGTATCGTCTCGAGCATCCGGTCGAACACCGTCACGAGCTTCGCCGACGCGTTATAGCCGTGCTGGAACTGGAGCATCTTAGTCAGTTCCTCGTCGACATTCACCCCGCTGATTTTGTCCTTCAGGTTCTGTAAACTCTGCACCACGCCGTCGTTTTTGTCGAAATTTGTAATCGCCGTTTTGGATCGTTCTCCGAAGTCGCCGATGATGCTCTGGAAGAACTCGCCGAATGTGGACTGCGACTCGACCATGATCTTGGCGTAACGCAGGTCCATGAGCGCCATCGCGTTACGGTTGTCCGCGAGCCCATTCATCATGTTCGGGTTGCCGTCGCCGGTGGTATCGATACCGCCGGAAGCCGCGATCGTCTGCGGGTCGGCGAGGATCATATCGTCGACCGCCATCCATCCCGCCGGATTGGTCTGCGGAGTGAACGATATATTGTTCGCGGGCGAGATAAACTTCGCGATGCCGTTGACATTCTTGTAGTCGAACGAGTTCTGCGCGCCGGAACCCGCGAGTAGGCCGGCCACTCCGGTCAGCAGGTTACCGCTGTCCTCGATATGGCGAATCGCGAACTCGGGGAAACTGTTGTCCGACGGAAACTTCGCCTTCAGGCTCAACTGTCCCTTGTGGTTCAGGTACGCGGTCACTCCCGCCTCGGACTGGTTGATCTTGTCCATCACCGCCTGTATCGTATCGGTGGGCTGGTACTGTACCACTATATCCGGGCCGTTCGCCTTCGACGGGCCGAAGTTGAGATAGCCGCCCGTGCCGGCAAGGGTCTCTTTCTTCAAAACTTCGGTGCCGCTGACCTTGAAGAGAGCCGTCCCGTCCACTACCCCGTCGTTGTTGAAGTCGTAGCCGCCGTCGGCATAGGGCGATAACGGGATCGCCTTGAAGAAGTTGACATCGGTGCTTTTATTAAGGCCGAAACCGTCCTTGTGGACTTCGTTGAACGCGTCGGTGAGGTTGACCGCGAGCGAGTTGATATTGTTCATCGCGCCCTGCAGGTCTTCGTCGCGAGCCGAAAGCAGCCCCGCGAGGTATCCTTCGCCCAGACGTACCGAACGCCCGTCTTCCCATTGAATGTCCACAAACCCCTTGTTGTCGGGATTGGATTTCGCGACGAGCGGGTTGAAAATCGGCCCCTGGACGAGGTTTTCCGAACCGAGATAAATGATCACTTCTTTATTATTCTTTCGCTCCACCTTGATATCGATCAGCTTGGAGAGCTTGTCGATCAGGAGGTCGCGTTTATCGTAAAGGTCGTTGGGATTGTCCCCGAGCGCTTCGGATTTTACGATCTGGACATTGAGCTTAGCGATCTCGCTTGCCATCGAGTTGATCTCGGCGACCTTGTCGATAATCAGCATGTTCGCGTCTTCCTGGAGCTTGCTTAACGAGTTATAGACATGGTTCACGGTGTCGGTCACGGCCTTCGCCCGCTCGATCAGCTCGAAACGCGCGGCGATCTCGGTCGGATCCTGTACCACCTTGGTGATCCCTTCCCACATCGCGTCCATCACGGTACGGATATTCGGCTTCCCGGGTTCGTTCATCAGCATCTCGATCTTGTGCAGATAGTCCTGCTTCGCGTCCCAGAACCCCAGCCCGCCCTTCTCGTAGAATATCTGGTCGTCGATCAACGCGTCCTTGACGCGCTCGATATTTTCGACCATTACGCCCGTGCCGATCTGTCCGGCCTGGTTGGGATGGTTCGCCGACGGCTCGTAGATCGGGTGGAAGGTGGTGTTGTTCACCTTCTGCTTCGAGAAGCCCGGCGTTTCTATATTGCCGAGGTTATGCGCGATCGTGTCCATTCCGACCTGATGCGCGTTGAGTCCTTTCTTTCCGAGTTCTACGCCGTGAAATGTCGATAACATGTGATCCTCCTTGTGGTCACTTCTATAAATACCCAGATAAAGAAGTGACTGCTAAAAAGTCAGGCAATCCTGTTGACAATATGCAGGTTTTTATGCCCTTCGCCGCGTTCGCGGTAATTATAAGTTTCGGTCACCGCGCCGCGGTTCGCGAAATTCAGCGTGAAATTGATAATATTGAGATTGTTCTGAATCAGCCGTGAGTTCTCACGGACAGCCGTTTCGAGCTTCGTGCTCAGGCGTTTGATCTTCCGCCGCAGTTCGTGAAACCGTTCCTGCATCTCCAACGGAAATTGGGTGATGAGTTCGCTCAGGGGCGCCGACGGCTCTATCCCGAACTCTCTCGCCATCCGGTTGATGAGCACCGCCCTCTTCTTGTCGCGTCCGTCCAGCTGCTGCATCAGGATTTCCTCTTCGGAATTCAGCTCCATCAGCTTCTTCACATCGATCTGCTTGAGCGCATCGTATTTCTGTTCCTCGTGCGAAACAAGCGATTCGACCGCCGCGGTCAATTCATTCAACACCGTCTCGAAATTCGCGAGTTCTTTCATCCAGTCTGCCGGCATATCACCCTCCATGGATATATTTAGACATCCCTGTCTCTCTTCAAGTATCGGCATATTATAAAAATGGTGTAGGGTTTGCACATCCGAATTCGGGAACAGTTCCCCGCGATTTGACAAACCCCCGCTTATCAGAGAAAATATACTATGGGCACTTCTAATAACCGCCGATTCTCGGCGGCAAGGAAGTGACCATTGGGCGTGTTGTCAAAATATACCATACTTAATGTTATGATGTTTATAATTTTTAGATCGCCCTTATCGAAATATTAGGAACTTCTATGACTATCCGTTACGTCCGCCCAGACGAATACCCCGAACTGCTGGAACTGCAAAAACTTGCCTATATCACCGAAGCGGAGCTTTACGGCGACTATACCATCCCGCCTCTCACCCAGACACTCGACGACCTGACCGCGGAATGCGCCCAGAAAACGGTCATTGCCGTTATCGAGGACGGGCGGCTTGTGGGCTCGGTGCGGGCTTGCCTCGATGACAACAAGGCTTGTTTAGTGGGGAGATTGATGACTCATCCCGATTACCGGAGACGGGGCATCGGGCGGGAACTCATGGTCAGAATAGAGTCTGAGTTTCCCGGCGCCGTCCGTTTCGAGCTCTTCACCGGCGAAAAGAGCGCGGGCAATATCAGGCTCTATGAACAGCTCGGCTATGTCATTTTCAAGAAGCTCCGGCTGAACGACAAGATCGATCTCGTGTTCATGGAGAAATACCCGCCTCCAGACACTGCCCCGGATTCCTCCGAGTCGGCGGGAGAAATAGAATGAACTTCTTCGATTATTACCTTTTCTTTACGCTGACAGCGGTTTTCGCGGTATTGGTTACCCGTGCAGCGACACTTGCCGCCCGGCAAGGCTTTATCCCCGTCGTGTTCGGCAACGAGGATAACCCGGTGCGGAAGATAGTGAACCTCCTGAGCTTCCCGGCGGCGCTGTACTGGCTCTACGAGGTTGTCAATACGTCGCTCCATCTCGGTATCCGCCTGCTCCCGGGTATCGCGTATACTGTCCTTTTTGACCATATCGCGTTCGATATCGCCGGATGCGTCCTGATCGCGGGCGGGTTTCTGCTGTTCGTCCTCGCCTCGATCGAAATGGGTGTGTCCTGGCGAATCGGGATCGATTCCAAACGCCCCGCCGGGCTTGTGACATCCGGGGTGTTCTCGTTCTCGCGCAACCCTATCTATCTCTTTTTCTTCTCGATGGCCGCGGGCGTATTCCTGATCGCCGCCTTACCGGTGTTTCTCGTGTGGATATTCATCTTCGTGCCGGTAGTACATTCGCAGGTTCTGGCCGAGGAAAGGTTTCTCGAAGCAAGTTTCGGCGGCGAGTACCGTGAGTACAAAAAACGTGTCCGGCGCTATCTTTAGCCTGTTTACAGTCTTTTTCCGAACTCTAGAATAATTTACCCCTTGACGAAGCTTCTTTTTACAATATAATAAGTCGCAATAATTATTTTTTATTTTGTCTGGAGGTGTTTTTATGGAAATCAGGACGATGCAGGAGTATGTGAACTACATTGGGATTTACGGCGGTAAGTCTGTCTGTCAGATGAAGGGCGCGGATCAGCAGTACCAGAAATACAGCTACGACGACCTGAAGCGCAATGCCAAACTTGTCAGCGTGTATCTCGAACGGGTCAAGCATCTCGGCAAAAACGGTTTCGCGGCGCTCTATTCCGAAAACCGTCCCGAATGGTTTATGACGTATCTCGGAATCACCTACAACGGTATCTGGGCGGTTCCGCTCGATGCGCGCCTCACCGACCGTGAGGTAAAAAACCTCGTGCTCGACTGCGGAGTGCGCGTATTGTTCCTCTCCAAGGCATGCTACGACAACCTTGCATCGGAACCGGATTTGATGAGCCATATTCAGGAATTCATCGTCTTCGACCCCACCGAACAGATGCTGAAAGATAAAAAGATCGTGAGTTTCGAAAAAGTGCTCGAAGAGGGCAGAAAGTACGAACTGAAGGATCATCCGGTCAAACCCGAGGATGTGACGTCGTTGATCTACACGTCGGGCACCACCGGGAAGCCGAAGGGTGTCATGCTCACAAATGCCAATTTCGCGTCGCAGGTAAACTCCTTGCAGCACGCCGTACCGTTGAACACCGAAACAGTGCTCCTGAGCGTCCTGCCTCTCCATCATACGTTCGAGTTCAGTGTGGAGCTGACTGTCATGTTCAAGGGCGGGACGATCACCTACGCCGAATCGCTGAAACCCAAGCAGATGCTCGCCAATGTCGCCGAGACCAAGGCCAACGTGATGATCGGCGTACCGCTCCTTTTTGAAAAAATCTACGAGGGTATTATGCGTAATATCCGCGCCCTCGCTTTTCCTGTCCGCATGATCGTCATGTTCATGTACGGACTGGCAGGCCTGTTCAAATCCGGAAAAAGCCTGATGCGTTTTATTCGTAAGAAAGCAAATCTCGATTCAGTCGATTTCATGATCTCGGGCGCGGCGCCGCTCAGCAATAAAGTCGCGACAGGATTCGATACTCTCGGTTTCAGCCTCCTCAACGGCTACGGGCTGACCGAATCGTCGCCTGTCATCTCGGTCAACCGGCTCGAGAAGAAGATCCGCAACGAGACGGTCGGTATCCCGATCCGCGATGTCGAAGTCGCGATCCATATACCCGACGCCGAGGGGCACGGCGAGATCATCGCGCGCGGCCCGAATATCATGCTCGGCTATTATAAGAATAAAAAGGCTACCGACGAGGTGATCGATAAGGAAGGCTGGCTCCATACCGGCGATATCGGGATGATCGACACATTCGAGGGCGAGACCTATCTTCATATCACCGGCCGCAGTAAGAACATTATCGTGACACGCGGCGGGAAGAATGTTTACCCCGAGGAGATCGAGGAGAACCTGAACAACTGCCCGAGCATCCTCGAGGCGTTAGTGATCGGCGTACCCGAGAGCAGCGACAACAAGGGCGAAAACATCTACGCGTTCATCGTACCGGACTACGAATACTTCAACCTTCTCGCGAGCACGCAGGGTTTCAAGAACACCGAAGACAATATCAAGAAGCATATCGATAAGGAAGTCCGCGAAGTGAACAGGCTGATGAAGGACTACCAGAAGATACAGGGATTTAGGATCCGCCGGGACGAGTTCGACAAGACGTCCACGAAGAAGATCAAGCGTTACCTCTTCTCCGGCAAGGACTTCCTGAACACATAGGGTAAAGTTTGATATAATTCGGTTTTCTGGATATAATAATCATCAACGTCCGGCAGGAATCTGAGGGGAATCCGCCTGTGCCTCTTTATTCTTCCCCTGTTCCGGGGCCGGGTAAAAAGGAGTCCTGATGATTCCCATAGCGATTAAATTTTCCGGCCTCAAGGTTACCCCGATCGAACGGGACGCTCTGCGCGAGTACCTGATCACCACCCTATTCGAAAAGGGCAAATTTCGTATCCTCATCCTCGACGAGAAGAAAATGTTCCATTCTATCTTCGATAAACAGCTCCGCGAGATCATCAACCGCGCGGAGATCGTGCTTTGCTCGTCGCAGACCGTGCGTTGGGCGGTCAAGCTGTTCACCAAGAAAAAAGTCCCGATCACGATGCCTGTCACGCTGATGCTCGACCTTCTGCGCGCGTCCGAAGAAATGAGCTATACCGTGTTCCTTTTCGGCGGCGACCGTCAGATCAGCAGTCTCACGGTCAACATGATCCGTAAGTCATTCCCGCAAGTCAGGATTGTCGGCAACTACCCGTCGAATATCTCGTCGGCGGAACTGGAGAATGTCCAGATCGCGTTCAGGAAAAGCGCTCCGCAGATATTTTTCGCGGGACTGAACGGCGGGAAGAAACAGGAAATCTGGCTGACCGAGCAGTCGCAGAACCTCTCCAGTTCGGTAGTGGTGGGCGCCGACGACGCGTTCAGGGTGATCGCCGGACGGAAACAGATGCCGCCGATCTGGGTTCAGCAGAAGGAGTGGACGGGCTTGTATCGCCTCATCCGGAACCCGTTCAATGTGGTCAGATGGTTCAGGATCACGATCATTTTCTTTGTCACTATCTACCGCAAACTGTTCCGAAAAAACGGTCTATGAATAACCCGGTAGTCGATCATATCCGGCTTGAAGGGGAAACGCTTGTTTTATTAGATCAGCGTCTTCTGCCGGGCGAGGAAAAATATCTCCGGATACGGACGTCGGAAGAGGTTTTCGACGCGATCCGGACGCTTGCGGTCAGAGGCGCTCCCGCTATCGGGGTCGCCGCCGCCTATGGGATTTATGTCCATCTCGCGAACTTTAAATCGGCCCGCGAAACGGAAGCCCTCAGGGCGGAAGCCGAACGGGCTGTCGAATATATCAAGTCCAGCCGTCCGACGGCATACAACCTGTTTTACGCGTTGGACAGACAGCTTCAGGTGATCCGCGCTTCGGAGTCGTCCGATAGAATGCTCGACGGGCTTCGCACGGAAGCCCTGAGTATTCACCGTGAAGACCTCGAGAGCAGTGAACGGATCGGGGAATACGGGGCTGAGTTTATCAGTGACGGAATGGGTATTATCAGCCATTGCAACGCCGGGGGGCTCGCTACCGGCGGTAACGGCACCTCGCTCGCGGTGATTTTCCGCGCGCAGAGGGACGGCAAAAAGATAAAGGTCTATGTCGACGAGACGCGCCCGCTTCTTCAGGGCTCGCGTCTGACGGCATGGGAACTGGAAAGAGCCGGCGTGCCTTACGAGATTATCACGGACAGTATGGCCGGCGACGTAATGCGGAAAGGGCTCGCTCAGGCGGTCTTACTCGGGGCGGACAGGATCGCCCGGAACGGTGATTTCGCGAACAAGATAGGGACTTATTCCCTCGCGGTGCTCGCGAAGTACCACGGTATCCCGTTCTATACAGCCGCTCCCGCATCGACATTCGATCTCTCCCTCGCGAACGGCGGCGGGATAGTGGTCGAACAGCGGTCGCGGGAAGAAGTCCTCGGTTTCGCCGGGATACGCACTTCGCCCATGGGCGCAAAGGCGTACAATCCGGCATTCGATGTTACCCCGTCGGAACTGGTCACAGCGATTATCAGCGACCGGGGCGGCATCCTTCCGCCGTTTGAGCGGAATATCGAAAATATGTTCAGGCAGGCAACGAAATGAGTATATTCGGCGGAAAAAAACGTCTCAACCTCGGCGTGATAGTCGGGAATTCCTTCGGCGGGTATCTGTCGTTTGACGAGTATGTCGACCACTTCCTTCTCCCGTTCTCGCCCCGTTTCAGGAATATCGACTTCTCTATCGCGACATTGAACTCTGTCGGGGTCACGGATTTCCTCATCTTCACGGATAAGGATAAGGAAATCGTCGCCCGTTACCTGATGAGCAGTTGGCCGTTTCTGGACTTCTATGTATTCGACAAACTCGACCTCAAGACCGAGTTCATCGAATTTTTCAACGAATATGCCAATCAGAAACAGGTCAGCATGGTGGGCATGATTAACGGCGGCTACCCGGTCTGGTTCAATCTCCGCCATTACCACCAGGAGTATGTGAAAACGAAGTCCACCGCGTTCCGCTGGAAAGACGGCGAACGCGAAGCATGCCCGCTGATTGTGCTGGATAAAAATCTCTTCATGAAAAAAATGACCGCGATCATCGAAAAGCACGATACGCTGATCGAGGTGCCGAAATTCCGCGAAGAGATCGACGCTGATATGCCGGTCACCGATATCACCGACGGCTATGTCATCCCGTTCAAGAGTATCGAAGAGTACTACCGGATCCATATCGATATGATCGACAGCTATCTGACCTACGACCAGTATAACGCGTATGTCCCGATCCGCGGCGAGAAGGCGAGGCTTGTTCCCGCGACTATCGCGCGAGGCTGTCACTTTATCCATTCGATAGTCGGCGAGGATTCCGACGTGTCCGGTAAAATCCAGGATTCGGTGATATTCTCCAATGTCAAAATCGCCCCGACCGCGATAGTCAAGAACTCGATCATCCTGCCGGGCAACCATATCGGCGCCGGAGCCGTGATCCAGAACACGATCATTGACGAGTTCTCCGGCGACAACTCGATCCCGAATATCGAGCGCAATGTCGTAATCGGCAACCCGAAACCGTCGAAACGGAACGAGGACTATCCGAAAATCCTCAACTTCGGCGTCACTCTGATCGGGAAGGACGTGGTCATCCCCGCGCGCACCGAAATCGGCGGAAACTGCTATATCGAAAGTTTTGTCAAACCGTCGAAGATCGCGGCACTACGGACGATCCCCGACGGGAAATCCATATTACACGACGAGCCCACTCCGCCAACACCCCCGCAGTTACCCAAAGCGTAATCTTGCTCCGTCGAGGAGAACTCCCCGACGGAAAATCCATACTGCACGACGAGCCCGCTCCTCCAGCGCCCCAGTTGCCCAAGCCTTAGATATCCTGCGTAATATTCATATCCGTGTAAACCTTCGTAATCCGTGCAATCCGTGTTAAATTGGGGTATCAATTTTAACCCCAATAGCGCGCGGATTCTCGCCGATTCAACGGATTATCACGGATTTGAACAAACGTAAAAACATAAAGGCACTGCGGGAATTGACCGCAAAGACGAAGAGACATAGAGAGCGAATGAGTTGTTATACTCCGTGAGAACACCTTCGACACCCCGCACAACCGATGGGCAAGCGTCCCCGGCGGGAAGGAAATCTATCCGCGAATAAACACGAATGCACACGAATTGAGACCCGCGCCAAATCGAAGATTTCACACAGAGTACGCAGAGAGAAGGAGTTAGGTCTCTCTTTCAACAGAGTCTGCTTTGCATCACCGTGCCTGCCCCGAGTAAATCGAGGGGTACTCCGCGCGAACTGTATTTTTTTTCTCCGCGGTCTTTGCTTGTCCTCACGCAGCGGGGACGTCTCTGCGTCTTTGCGTCTCTGCGGTACGGTTTTTGTATTTTTCTGTCTGAACAGCCGGAAGAGCTACCGCAGAGACTCGGAGGCGCAGAGGAAAATGCGGAGAGTATCCGCTTTACTTGTACTGAGCGAAGTCGAAGTATCTGCGGCCTCATAGTGTATTATATAAGGCAATTATATTATCCCAATTAATCACCGATTCACGCTGATTGAACGGATTAGCGCGGAAGTAAAAACGTCAACCTGAACGCTCGTCCCGTGATCCTCCACGGGATGTCGAAGGCTTGCCACAGAAAACACCAAGGACACCGAGAAAAAGGCATGACCGCAAATATATGAAGTCGCAAGAAGCACTAGGGCAATGCATCCACGAATGAACACGAAGGCACACGAATAATTCAACAGCCTCACTGTAGGTTGAGCAGATTTGAACAACCGCCGAGACGCAAAATCCCTTATGAGGTTACCGGCCCGGACCATCCCCGTACTATATGATACCCGAAAATCTTGATACCCGCGCCGATACAGGTTAAGATATATATTATTAAAAAGGAGAAGCCGATGAAAAAAATACTCGCCGTTTTTGTTCTATTATCTCTTGTTCCCGTTTCGCAGATGTCCGCGAAGGACGTCATCTCGGTGTTGTACTTCGACAACACGACCGGAAATAAGGATTACGAATGGCTCCGTAAGGCCATCGCCGATATGCTCATCACCGACATCTCTGAATCGTCGGAGATCGAGGTAGTCGAGCGTGAGAATATGCAGAAGATTATCCAGGAGCAGAAGCTCGTGCTCGCTGGACTGGTGGACGAGGACGAGGCGGTGAAGATCGGGCAGATGCTCAACGCTAAAAAGCTCGTCTACGGCTCGTTCGTGGTCAACGGCAGTTCGGTGCGGATCGACGGCAAGATCACCGATTCCGAATCGGGCAAGATTGTCGGCACGTTCTCGTCGTCGGGTGTGGTGAAGAACATTCTGGTCGTCCAGAACGAACTGGCGGGCAAGGTTCTGACCGCGATGGGGATCAAGAAGCCTGTCGCGCTCGCTCAGCCGATGGCGTATTCCTTCGACGCGGTGAAGACGTATTACGAGGGACTCGACCTGCTCGATCTGGGGATCGCCGAAGAAGCGCTGAAGAAGTTCCAGGAAGCCAGCAAACTCGACCCGAACTATCTCAAACCCTACGAGGGGATCGAGGATTCCTACAAATTCCTTCTCGACTTCAAACAGATGCGTTACCAGAAAGAGATCAACGATAAGTACTACAAAATACACCAGATGCAGATACGCCTTCAGGAGACCCCGTGGAAAGCATTTGTCGATATCATCGGCGACCCAGAGTATAAAGAGTTATCCGCGAAAGACCCCGATGCGGCGTTTAAAAAGTTCTACGCCTACTATCAGGGGGACACACCCGCGCAGGCGACATGGAATCTCCAGAACCTTGTGATGGAACTCGCCGACCTCTATGAAGAGTATTTTAACGATACCGATAAACAGCACTCTCTCTATCAGGAAGTCATCTCGATAGCGGATAAGGGCGCGGTCCAATTCAAGAACGATAAATTTCTGCCGGAAATCCTCTACCAGAAACTTCTCGCGCTTGTGTATACCGAGCAATGGAGCCTGGTCAAGAAGGAATGCGAAAACCTGATGGTCAATTTCGGCGAGTACCGGATGATGTGGGCGGTGGAAGATTTCTACGAACGCGCTCTGGAAAAGCTTAAGAAGAAATAACAAAGTTCCCTTAAGGGCTAGTTGACGAACTTGCATTGTCATTGCGAGGCATATGCCGAAGCAATCTATTTAATTACTGGAATATGAATTATACAGACTGCTTTGCCTGCCTTCTCCTTCTCAGGAGAAGGAGACAGGTCGCTTTGCTCCCTGTCTACCTTCGGTAGAAGGCAGGCTCGCGTGACAAAAAACAGCGAAAATTTCAACTTCGTCAACAATCCCTTCGTGGAGTATTTACGAACTCACAGAATGAAGAGTTTTCCGGCACTGCGTGACACGGAGAGGAAAAGCAGCCGGTATAAAATCATATTTGATAATGAGATAGATTGCTTCGGCTGTGGTTCGGCATCCCGCCGTGGAAGGCGGGACAAGTGCTCACCATGACAGCCTCACAATGACAAAATGAGTTTGTCACCACCCCCGCTATAACAGCGAGTTCTTGGACTTATTCATCACCTCGAGATTCCGCCGGATAATGTTCATCTTCTGTTCGAGCTTTTTCAGATCGCGGCAGACAATCTTGCCGTCCTTCATCCCGAACGATTTATCGGTGTCGAGAATGTTCCGCAATGTGCCGGAACCGTTGGCGTTTTTTTCCAGCCCGGTGAATTTCAGCATGTCGTCGAAACCCACGTCGAAAACATAACTTCCGCCCTGCGCGATATTTACCCTGCCCTTCAGGATCAGGATATTGAACGCGTCGTAGAGACGGGTTTCCGGATCGGCGATCAGCATATTCATGATATGCCTGTGGATAAACCAGATCCGTTCGGAGAGAAGGGTGATGATCTTAGTCGCGATCTGAGGATGCGCGGCGACAATCGCCGGGAAGTTCTCGCGCGATACCGCCATCACTTTTACCGTTCCCGACGCCACGGCCGTAGCGTTGCGGGGCTTGTTCTCGAGAATCGCCATTTCGCCGAATATATCGCCGGGTTTCAGGATGTTCAAAAGCACTTCCTGCTGCTGCTCGACCTTGGTGATCTTCACCTCGCCTTCCTGGATGATATACAGCATATTCCCGAGCTCGTGCTCGAGAAAGATGATCTGCGAGTCCTGGTAGATATAGTAATAGTTTTCCTCGCGGCGCGGTTCGAGCCGGAGCTTGTCCTTGTAGCTCGCGACAATCTTCGAGAGCTTGGACTTCGCGATAGGGACGTACTTCCCCTCGGGGTTGTGTTTGACATACTGGATGAACGCGTAAGCCGCGTGATTGAACTGCATTTTGAGCGAACTGTAGTATTCGCCGAGGTCGAAAAGATGGATCGGGTCTTCCGCCGTGTAAGACTTCAGCGAGAGTTCGGTGAGAATGGCGTTGAAATAACGGAGCTGTTTGCTGAAGTAACGGAGTATCTTCATCGCGATAGGCGCGTTCTTCTCGATCAGGTAGTTGAAATCCTCGCGCCTGACCATGATCGCGAGGGTATCTTCGAGCATTTCGATCGAATGGAGCCGGGGGCGTTTCGCCATACACGAGATCACCCCGAAGAAGTCGCCTTCCTTGAGAATCAGCTCGTTCTGCGCTCCGATCACGAGTTTGTTGGTAAACTGCCGCACCTGTCCCTGTTTGATAATAAAGAAATAGTCGTCGGTGGATTGGTTCTCGATAATAGGAAAGCTGCCCTTTTGGAAGCGCACGATCTTAAATTTGTTTTCCTGTCCGTTCATCTACCCCGCCTCATGGATTGAATTCTTACTGCAACTGTTCAGTCATATTACTCCCGGCGGCTTCTTCCGGGATCAGTTCGAACGATTTCTCTTTTACCGTAGTCTTGCCGTTCTTCTGCCCGAGCACGCTCGGTGTCACGAACAAGCCCGGGGCGTTCAGGACGAAGATATCGAAATCCCCGGGATTGATCTCGATCCGGGCGATATCGAACGGGTCGAAACGGTAATCGTTGGGGTTGTACGCCTGAAGTCCTTCCGCGTCGAGCGCGGCGCTGAACTCATAAGTCTTGCCGTTATATTTGATCTTCTTCAAGTACGCGTTCATCGCGGGATTGTCGTACCCGCCGGGATAACATATCTTATCGACCGTCCTCGCCCTGTACCCGAGATAGGACTCGAGAAGCTCCATCGCTTTCCCGATCTCCTTGTTGATCTTGTCTGTCTGGCCGGGGAAAAACGTCGCGAGGTACTCGTGGTTCGCGGTATGGTTCACGATTTCGAAACCATAATCGAGCAGCAGGTTGAGCTTCTTCTCGACATACTCGTGCTGGAGGAACGGCGTGTTCTCGAAATCGATACTGAATGCCGCGTTCAGCTTGAACTCCGGGTGCTTCTTGGAAAACTCGATCATGATCCCCACCGCCGAGTCGGGATCGATCTTCGGGTTCCCGTTAACGTCCGTCCCGGTAAAATCGAACTGCCCGTAGGTGGCGTCGTCGAATGTCAGCACGTAGAGCTTGCAGTCCGGCGGCAGACGGTCGAGCGCCTTCTTCTCGCCCTTCATCAGCGACAGGTACTCGTCCAGCGATATGTTCCTGAAATTGCCCTTATACAGCAGTTCGAGCTGCTGCCGGAACTCGTCGGATGTAATATAGTACCTCTTCTTCCCGGGAGTAATAATCCCGATCTGGAGAGTATTCGCCGGGGTCACGAAGTTATGGTACATCAGGATCGGGATACGCCCGTTGATCCCGCTGAAAATATCGTCGATCGTCTGGTTCGTGTACGGGTCGAACTTATCGCCGTAAGCGTATTTCTTCGACGGGCTATCGCCGTCGAGCGCGTTCAGGATAATCATGCCGTTCACAATCAGGACGCCCGCCGCGCATAAAACAAGCACGGCGTTCAGGATGATCTTCCTGAGCGGAAGATTCTGCTTTTCCGTCTCCGATGTCTGCGTCCATAACGGATTTTTCCGTTTTTTAAGCTGAAAAAGGTCTTCTTCGAACCGATCCATAGGTTTTCCTTATATATGAATCGGTATTTCGCCTTTAATTCTTAAATGAGTACCGTCGAATGAGTTAGATTGGGCTTCTTCCGGCTACTTTTTTTCTTCGGTTTTCGCCCCGCTCAGCTTGAAAAGGAAACCGGTCTTCTCCATGATCTTGACTATGATGAACACCACGAAAAGGGCGACCGCGCCTAATCCGAGGATGCCGAAGTATACCCAGAATGCCCATTCCAGCGACAAGAGCACGACCGCGAAAATGATACGGAATACGCCGCTGCCTTCGCTTAACGTCACTTCGACGGTGCAGAACTCGTTCTCCTCGGCGAATTCGCCGATGCTGACACCCAAAGTGCGGATCGATTTTTCGACCTCGAGAATCTGTTGCTGGAGCTCGATCATTTCCTTAATGCTTCCCTTCTGGTACTTGAGCGCCACAAGCGATTCGCGCATCGTTTCGAGCGACTGTTTCTGCACCATGAGGTCGTTATACTCGCTCGTCTTGTCGTACTTATTGATCGAAAGGTTTTTCACCTTGCCGATACCCTGGAACTGCTTCACGATGTAATCGAACTTTTCCGGCGGTACGCCGATCACAAGCTGAAGCTGGCGGGAACCCGGCAAGCCCTGCATACTCTCGTACTGAATGATCGCGCCGTTGGACGCCGACAAGTCTCTCATTTTCTTCTCGTCCGCCGGGAAATCGGAGCTCTTCAGTTCCATATTGGCGATCATTTCATATTTCTGCTCGATCTCCACCTGTACGGTGTTCCCGGCATTATCGGTCTGATTTTTCATCATCTTCTCGCCGGCGAAGTTCTTCTCCATATAGAAACTCGATCCGGAAGACCCCGACTGAATCGTCATCTCGTTATTGGCATAGCCCGCGGGGAGATAGTACTGGGAACTCTGCACCCCGGTTTTTTCACCGGTCGCGAATCCGTAAATCAAACGGATAACAAATAAAGCCGCGAAACCTATCGCAAGATAGATGAGACCCTTGATAATTTTTGCTTTCATGAAGTCCTCCTTAGCGGCATTCAATTTAAGCCCTTACCTCTTTTTTGTCAAATAAGAGCGTTCCCGGAAATAAGTCGGGCAACTTGACCGCGGGCGATTTGCAAAAATCGACGAAAGCTATTATAATAGTACATCAGGAGCAAAACAATGTCGTTTAATAAAAAAAGACACCGGCCTCTTTCGCCGCAGGGCAAGCCGCATTACCATCACCGCCCCGACGGACAGGACGGGCCGATAGACGAAACAGGCGCGCCCCAGCCGCCTCAGCAGGGACAGGCACAACCCCCGGCACAGCCTCAGACTCAGGGTCAAAGCCGCCCGCAGGGACAGAACCAGAACAGGCCTCAGCAGGGACAGCCCCAGAGCCAGAACCGCCCGCAAGGGCAAGGCCCTCGTCCGCAGGGGCAGAACCAGAACAGGCCCCAACAGGGACAGCCCCAGAGCCAGAACCGCCCGCAAGGGCAAGGCCCTCGTCCGCAGGGACAGAACCAGAACAGACCCCAGCAGGGACAGCCCCAGAGCCAGAACCGCCCGCAAGGGCAAGGCCCTCGTCCGCAGGGACAGAACCAGAACAGGCCCCAACAGGGACAGCCCCAGGGCCAGAACCGCCCGCAGCAGCAGGGCGGAGGCTTCCGTCCCCCGCAGAACCGCGACGGCCGCACCGACCTGACCCGTAAGGAACCGCCGAGGAAAATCTACCCGCCGGTCAATCTTTCCGACGAGATCAAAGACCAGCTCGGCCTGAACGGGCTCGAAGCCAGCAAGAAGATACAGGAACTTGAAAAAGAAGAGCATATCTGCCCGCTCTGCGAGAAACCGATCGAGGGCTTGATCTACGCCTTGAAGCACGAACCTACCGGACAATACGCGCATTTCGACTGTATTGTGGGCGAGTTCCAGAAGCAAAAACCCGACCTTCAGCAGAAGGGCAGGAAGATATATTACGTCGGCTCGGGAAATTTCGCCGTGGTCAAAGAATTGTTCGATAAGCGCGGCCGTTTCCGGGGCTATACCGTTCTGGAAAAGCTTTCCAATGAACCCAAGGAATAGCGAAACCAACGAAGAATTTCATTCGTCGCGCCTGATCCGTTTTCAGGGTATCATCCTCAAGACCGACCCATTCGGCGACGGCAACCGCATCCTCACATTGATCGACGAGAACCACGGTAAAATCCGGCTATCGGTATTCGGCTCCTCGCGCCAGAACAGCAGGCGTAAAAGCGCCGTGCTCGCCGGCAACCTCGTGAACGGGATCGCGGTACGTCCGAAAATCCCACAGGAAAACCAGCTCCCCTCGGTACGCGAGATATCGTTATGCGACAGTTTCGACGGTATCCGCGGCGAGCTCAAACGGCTCGCGTATCTCTATCTCGTTTTCGAAATCCTCGATACCGCCCTCTCCGGCGACAGTCCGTTCGCCCTCTACCCGCTCCTTCCGGAACTCATGAAACGCCTCGCGGCAGATACCCGTTTCGAGAAGTACGCGTTCTATTTCATCGTGACCGCGCTGATAGCGGAAGGAATTTTTCCCTATTACTCGGGCAATTTCACCGGAGAGCTGAGCGAATTGACATCGGAAAAGCACCGTTTGGGTAACGGCACTCTCAGGTTTATCTACGACTGCGAAAACGCGGACGGGATGAGTTTCTGGGACGGCAGGGAGATTTCCGTTTCTGTGCGTAACGAACTGATCGACTTGTTCGGCAGGATTTTCAGGAGCCATTACCGTCGAGAACTCAAGTCCCTCACCCTTCTGTCTCAATCGGGGAATCCGCGTTCTTCCTGAAATGGAGCGAATCGCCCCATTGCCCCAAGCCCGGTTCCTCGCCGATCATCCTGATCCTCGCGGTGAGACAGCCTAAGCATTGATCGGGCTCCTCGTCCACGCACGGCTTCCCCTCGTAGAGCGCGTAGTCCGAACGGTACTTCATCGGGGTGATATTCGGCATGATGATATTCGCCCCGGCCTTCAACGCGCGTTCCCGTCCGAACGGGTCGAGCACCTGCATCGCCGTGGTCGCCGCGATATTTACGTCGCGGAGCAGGATCCTCGCGAACGCGATCATCTTCAGCGTATCATGGTAATGCTTCCGCCTGAGTTCCGGGGAATCCGGCGCGTGCGCCGCAAGCGGTGTCTCGTTGTGGACAATATACGGCCCCATCCCGATCATATCGATATCCATCTCACGGAAAAACTCCAGGTCGGAGACGAGATCGTCCCCGGTCTGGAACGGCAATCCGATCATCACACCCGTCCCGGTCTGGTAACCGATTTCCTTGAGGCCGATCAGGCAGTTCCGCCGCAGATCGAAATCGTGCCCCGCCGGATGGAGTTTCCTATATAGCTCGGGGTTGGACGCCTCGATCCTGAGAAGGTAACGGTGCGCCCCGGCGCCGTACCACCTTCGGTAGGTTTCACGGGTCTGTTCGCCCAGCGATAGCGTGATCCCGAGCTTGCCGCCCGTCCGCTCCTTAAGTTCGGCGATGATCCCCTCGATTGTCTCGGTAAACTCCCGGTCGCAACGTTCGCCGGACTGAAGCACGATCGAGCCCATGTTCTGCTTGAACGCGAATAATCCGGCGTCCACCGTCTCCTCGCGCGTCATTGTGTAACGGCGGGCGTGACGGTTTCCGCGGCGTATCCCGCAGTAATAACAGTTTTTCGCGCAGAGGTTGCTATACTCGATCAGCCCCCGGAAATAGACGTTTTTCCCCACCGTCTCCATCTTGACACTATAAGCATGGTCCAGGAGTGAACGGAGCGTTTCGTCATCGTCAGAGCGCAGTATCCGGGGAAGATCGTTAAAGGTAAGGTTTTTCCAGTCCATGTAAACTCCAGCCTATTAATTTAGTGGGTATATTCCCCGCCGTCAAGAAAAAACGCCGATTGTTTGACCAAAACACCTCATTCCGATAGAATAAGAGTGTACAGAGAGGGATGCGATACGATATGACAAATTCCCTAAGCAAACTACTCTATAACACCGAGTTTCTTCAACCTGCGGGTGTCCATTCCCCTCTCGCCGATTATACGGTATTTGCTTCGGTAGTGTTATGTATTTTTCTCAGCATAGTGGTTTTTTTCTTAGTGAAAGTTTTTCCTAAAAAAAAGCTTCTTCATAATTTTTTCATTACTTCACTCTTATTTGCAGTAGCTCAGGTCTTATATTATATCGAGTTTCGATATCAAATTCCTTCTTTAAACCTGATGTTTACTTCAACATTTCTCGTGAGTATGTTTTTTGTCTCTCGAATGATAAAAAAAACCGTTCTAAAAGGTAACGCAATCTATTTTGTCTATATCGCGGCTTTATTATCTGCGATTACGAGCGCAATTTTTCAGATTAGAATTCTTTATTTTATATATGTTATTTTTATCGCGGTGATTTTCGCGGGAACACTTGTTTCATTATTCTCTTATATGAAATATAGATTAAAAATTACACGTATCGCTTATATCATCATCTTTTGCTTGTTATTCAGTGCGATTTTTTATACTTATTACCTCACCTTAGTCGAAAAATCCGACTTTCACTTTTTTCTCTTTAATCTTCATCTTGGTATGTTTTATTCATCGTTTATTCTTTTCTTCATCAACGACAAAGATATCTTCGAGCGTCGGCAGATAATACTTATTAATCTGGGTATCCTCTGCCTTGTGGGTTCTTTTGTTTTGGGTTGGCTTTTCTTTAATACCCAAAATCAGTATATCACGACCCTTTTCGATGCTTCCTTAACCGCATCCCAATTAAGTAAACTCTATCTTCATAACCTTTCCGCATCGGTGATAGCAACATCAGCATTTTCCCTTGTTATACTATTTGCGCTAATTTATTTGTTTTTTCAGACTCAGAAAAACCGTCAGCTCAATTCCCTGAACAGCTACAACCGGAAAATCTTCGACGCCGTAGGGGTTCCGTTAGTAGTCTTTTCCGGCGACCGGCTCATCCATTACAACCATGAGACGCTGATTGAGTTCGGATACACGTCTGAGGAACTGAACGCCATCACCCCGAAAACGCTTTTCGCCGAACATGAAGTGCTGGATGCGGAACTGAGCGCCGTATCCGCCGAAATCAGTCACGGATTTAATAGCGACTGCCGCCGAAAGGACAGTTCGCTCTTTCCCGCGAACATCAGTATCTCGCTCCATATCCAGGACGACAAACCGCTCTATATCATGGTTATCAAAAACATCATGGGCATCCTTCAGGGGATCCATTCGACCGAATTTCTCAATTCGATCTTCAAGCTCCTGATCCGCGAGGATTTCCGCCAGAACTCCATCGACCTGATCGGCAGGCTGATCGAACGTTACTTCTCAGCGGTCTGGCTGTATGTCTACCTGCGCGGCTTCGAGGGCTACTATAAGTACGGCAGGCTTCCTTCCGGGCAGGGCGACGTTTCGAAAAAGTTCTACTTCGATTCAAACGAGGCTATCGATAGAAACTGCGATAAGGATCAATGCAATCTCTTTTTCAGGATCACCACATCCAAGCAAAATTACGGGTTTATCGGTATCGGTATCCCGTTAGCGATGAATACCGCGCTGACTGAATTTACCCTGAACAACATCGCATCCGCCCTCGCCCAATTTATCGAGACCGAAATGCTTTTCCGTCAGCTCCAAAACTCAGAGACGACCTATCGCGCGGTTATCGAGCACGCTCTCACCGGTATTTATCTGATGCAGGAAAACCGGATCGTCTACGCGAACCGGAAGTTCATGGATATCACCGGATACACCCAGGAAGATATCGACAACGGTCTCGACCCGGCGGTCTTAGCCGCGGAGGATTCCACTATCAAAGTGCATCCCGATCCCAATACCGCCCGGAGGATAGACGAAAACACCGGCATCCAGTATTCCTATAAGGGTGTCAGGAAAGACCGGAAGCCGTGCTGGTTCTCGGTCTACGAGTCGATTGTCGAGTACAACCAGAAGCCCGCCGTCCTCTCGCATATCATGGATATTAACGCGCAGATCGAGATGGAACAGCAGAAGGATAAGATGACCGCATTGCTGATCCAGCAGCAGAAGATGGACACGATGAGAAATCTGGTGGCGGGTATCTCGCATGAGTACAACAATATCTTCGCGATCATCAAAGGGTATTACGAACTGATCCTTTACAGCATGGACGATACTGAAAACATGCGGGCGAAGAACGACCTCGAGAATATCGCGCAGGCCGTAGACCGCGGAATAAAAATCACCAATAGGATGCATATTTTCGCCCGCCACGAGAAGATCACCAAGAAACCTATCGACCTCAGGGACTTCTTCAAAACCCTCGATCCCGTCTTCGGCAGCATGACGCGGAAGAAATCACCGTCAATCTCCCTGAAGATCGATGTCGATCCTCTCGCGGGTATCCTCGTGACGGACGAAGTGACTATCGAAGAAATCATCTATAACCTGATAAAAAACAGTGTCGACGCAGTGGACGAGAAAGGGGCGATCCAGATAAAAGTATTCCGACCCGACAGCGGCCATGTCAGGATCGATATCAGCGACGACGGGTGCGGGATTCCCGACGAGAACAAGCCGCGCATCTTCGACCCGTTTTTCACTACCAAAGACCCCCAGCAGGCGACCGGACTCGGGCTCTATATCGTCTACCAGCTCGTGAAAATGCTCGAGGCGTCTATCGAGATCGACAGCCGGATCGGCAGGGGCACGACTGTGAAAATACTCTTCAATCTTTAGGTATCCGCTTATCGTTTTCCGGATTCTTCCGATATTTCGGATAGACACCCGGAGGAAACATGGATATCAAACTCGGCAGCGAATACCTTTATTCCGCTCAGGAAAAGCTCAACCTTTCGAAGGCGACCGCGATGAAAGAAACAAAGTACGCTTCAATGGAAGACAAACAACTGCACGAGGTTTCCGACGAATTCTCCGCGCTCTTCATTCAGGAAATGTATAAATCGATGCGGAGCACCGTCCCCAAGGACGAATGGCTCGACGGCGGACTCAAGCAGGAAATTTTCGAGGACATGCTCTACACCGAGTATGCCCGTCAGACCGCCTACGACGGATCGCTCGGGATCGGGAAATTCATCTACGATTACCTCAAGCGCACCCAAAACTCCGATAACCTCCTATGAAATAAGTAAGGGGCTGTCCCAAAAGGGTACTATAGAGAATATTTGTCATTGCGAGGCGTCATGGTGAGCTTGCCGAACCATAGCCGAAGCAATCTATATTATTAACTGATAAACAGTTACATAGACTGCTTCATTACTTCGTTCCTCGCAGTGACAGACTTTTCTACTTTTTCCGTACTTTTGGGACAACCCCTTCGTTTATCTGCGATGAACCTTTCTTCTATTCGTCGAACAGCAGCGACAAATCCAGCGGCTTGACCGTATGGGTCAGTTCGCCCATCGAAACGAAATCCGCCCCGATCCCGGCAAGTTCCACAAGCCGTTTCTCGTCCACATTCCCGGAAACCTCGATATACTTCGATCCGCCGATAATCCGAAGGGCTTCGCGGACAAGGTCGTTGTTCATATTATCGAGCATCAGGATATCCGCTTCAGTCTCCACCGCCTCGGCGACCTGTTCGATCGTCGTAGTCTCGACCTCTATCGGCACGAACGGATAGGCCGCCTTCGCGAGCTCTACCGCTTTTGTCAGCGACCTGACCGCGGAGATATGATTGTCCTTGATCAGGATCATATCGTACAACCCCATCCGGTGATTGTAGCCGCCGCCCGTCGCGACCGCGTACTTCTGCAATTCGCGCATCCCGGGAAGAGTCTTGCGCGTATCTAAAAGACGGGTGGAAGAACCTGAGATGAGATCGGCATAACGGCGGGTTTTCGTGGCGACCCCGGAAAGGATCCCCATGAAGTTGAGGGCGATCCGTTCGCCGGTGGTGATCCCCGAAGGCCGTCCCTTCAATGTCAGGATAGTTTCGCCTTTTTCGGCTATTTCGCCGTCCAGCTTCCTCGGCATGATCTCCACCCCGGATTGATTCGAGACAATCGAATAGACCGCAAGAGCGACATCGATACCGCAGACTACGCCGCGTTCTTTTGCGGTCACTCTCGCGGAACGGGTATCCTCGGAGATATTTTTAAAAAGCGCCTGCGTGGTGATGTCGCCGATACCGTCGAGGTCTTCCCTCACGGCAATTTCTATCAGGTCCTTCAGGAGACCGGGGGATACCTTTTGGATGCGCTTGGGGAAATCCAAGCCTTCTCTTTTAGAAGCCATGGCTTATTCCCCGGTAGGCGGAGTTTCAGGAGACGGAGCGGGCGCGGGTGAAGGCGTGGGGGTTGGAAGTTCGACAGGCTTTTCCACGGCTTCGGGCGTACGCGAGATTTTTTCAAAAATGAATTGACTAATCGCTTCCCTGTCCTGTTGGGAGAGATGGGTAAACCGGAACGCGCAGAAACGCTTCTGGTACGCTACGACCTGGGCGTTCACCAGAACATCCTTCTGATCGAGCATGAACTGCATATTTTTGACTTCCATCCCGTTTTCGATAGCCGCCGGGTCGAACGTCCCGACCAGCTCGACTGCGATACCGCCCGCGCTGATATCCTTGATAACCCCGAGGATCAACTGAAGGTTGACCGCCGAACGGAACTTCACACCGATCCTTTCCGATTCCATCAATGTATTCAGCGATACCCGGACAAACTTTCGGGCGGGCGGAATTCCCTTGATCTTCTGGTAAATCTCCGGGATGTACTTCGAGATGGTTTCCTCGGACGCGTTGCTCTTGATAAACCCGATCACTCCCAACTGGAGCGCCCGGGATATCTGGGTTTTATCGACGGATCCGATCAGCATTAAGAGCGCGATCTTCTCCGGCAATCCGGGTTCCGTGCCTTGTTTGATCTTGATCAGTTCGGGAAAAATATCAGAGTAGTTTTCCTGGATGACATCGAAGATAACGACTTCTATCTGGTTTTTCCGGATCGTATCGAACAACATAGCCAAATGATCGAGATGGAATACAGAAATCCCTATCGGAATGAGCGCGTTGATAAATGTTTTTCTGACGTAGATGGACGGGGTGTAAAGCAAAATATTCATTTTTTACCTGCCATAATTTGCCCCCCTGAGAATAAAAAAAGAAAGAATGAACCTTCTGCTAATCGTTTGAAGACTTATTATATAATGCTTTCAACGAATTGTAAACTTTTTCCGCGATGCCGGTAGGGATGCCTTCTTCGGTGAGGTCGTTCAATGTCAGGTTTTCTATCACCTCGCGCCGGAGAAATTTCTTCACGATCACACTCTTCCGTTTCCCGCCTATCCCGTCGATGTCGTCGAATACGGACTCGAGCGCGGATCGCCGTTTCAGCTTGTTATAGCACTTGTTCGAGAAACGGTGGGACTCGTCGCGCACACGCTGGAGAACGTGAAGGGCGGGAGAGTTCTTTTCCAGTACGAGCGGCAGATCGGCGCCGGGGAGATAAATCTCCTCGTTCCGTTTCGCGAGCGAAGCGACATTCACCTTCACACCGAGTTCGGACACCGCGTCGAGCGCGGCATGAAGCTGTCCCTTGCCGCCGTCGATCAGGATGAGGTCGGGGAAATCCAGCCCCTCGTCCCGGAGCCGTTTGTAACGGCGGTAGACCGCTTCGCGCATCATCGTAAAATCGTCGGGCGTGGTTTTCGAGCGGATATTGAAATGGCGGTAATTCGGCTTATCAGGGTCTCCCCCATAGAACGAGACCATCGCCGCGACCGCCTGCTGACCGAGGATATTCGCGATATCGAAACCCTCGATCCGCATCGGAAGACGGTCTGTCCCCAGAGCCTCCTGGAGCAGTTTGAGGCTTTCCGAACGATCGACCTTGCTGAGAACTTGAGCGAGGTGGAGTTCGGCGTTTTCGCGCGCTATCCTGACAAGCGCCCGCTGGTCGTCGTCCACCGGCACGGTCACCCTGACCTTTGCCTCAGCCGCCCCTGAAAAGTAGCCGTTCAGCGCGGCAAGCGTTTTTGCGTACTCGGGCTCGACTACAATCACCTCGGCCTTGCCGTCGGACTGGCGGAAGTACTCGATCACGAAGCGCTGGAGCATTTCAGCCTCGTCCTCGTCGATCCTCGGCGCGGCGGTATAGCTCCGTTTCCCGATCATCTTGCCCTGCCGGATGATGTTGACCACATAGAGGATTTTACCCATTTTGGATGCGGCCGCGATAAAGTCCGCGTCGATCCTCGACTGGAGATGCACATGCTGTCCCTCGACAAAGAAGCGGACGGCTTCGATCTTCTCTTTTACCGCCTGCGCCTTCTCGAACAGGAGCTCCTTCGACGCATCGCGCATTTCAGCCTCGAGCCGCGTCAGGAGATCGTCGATCTCCCCGCGAAGAAGCTGGGTGGCGAGTTCGGCCTGCGCGCGGTACTCGTCCTTCGTGACCTTCTGGATGCACGGCGCGCTGCAGCGGTGAATATGATAATAAAGGCATTCGTGCTTGGGCAATTCACGGCAGACACGTATCTTGAAGAGGCGCTGTACCATATCGATATAACGGCGCACCATCTGCGCGCTCGTGTACGGCCCGAAGATCAGCGAGCCGTCCTTCCTCGGATCGCGCGTCAGGAATATCCGGGGGTATTCTTCCTGCACCGTGACCGTGATGAACGGGTAGAACTTATTGTCTTTATAGTCGACGTTGTATTTCGGATGGTATTTTTTGATCAGGTTCGCTTCGAGGATCAATGCTTCCATTTCGCTTCCGACCGTGATATAGTCGATCAGTGCGATATTTTCCACGAGCGCGCGGGTTTTGATATCTGGATGGTTTTTCTGGAAGTAGGACGTGACACGTTTCCGCAGGTTGATCGCCTTACCGACATAGATGACCAGCCCGGAGGCATTCTTCATCAGGTACACGCCGAATGCCGGGGGCATCGAGGAGACTTCGGCGGGCGTCACATAGCCCTTGTTCTCTTCTATACCGTTATGCCCGGGCATTCCGTCCCCGCTCAATGGCCGTCGCAAATCAGGCTGTCCCGGGAGTATTTATCGGTTTCGGGCTGGAGGATGACATGAGTGATACCCTTCTTCTTCAGCTCGTCCTTCACCCGTTCGATCAATCCCTCCACTTCCCGCATCGCCATACAAGCGTCGATAACGATATGCGCCGAGAAGAAGATGTCCTTCGACGACGGCTCGGTGAGATGCACGCTATGGACGTTTTTTATCTCATGGAACGATTCCAGGCACGCGACTATGTCCTTGACATCCCGGCTCGTCCGGTCCATCAGGCTGAAGAATGCCGAACGGAACACGCCGATCGCTTTCAGGATAATATACGCCGCGAATGCCAGAGAGAGCAGCGGGTCGATCCACATGATGCCGAGGAAATGGATCGCCGTCCCTCCCGCGATCACGGCCAGCGAGATCAATACGTCGCTCATCAGGTGCAGGATCATCGCGCGGGTATTCAGGTCGGGTGCGTGTTCTTCATGCTCATGCTCGTAATCGATGCCGTGTTCGTGTGTATGCTCATCTTTATGTTCGTGCTCGCGGTGATGGTGGGTATGGCCGATACCGGCCTTGCGCAGGATCAGCACTGAAAGGCTGTTTGCGATCACGGCGATACCCGCGACGATCATCATCGTCATCCCTTCGACCTTCTCCGGGTGCATGAGCTTGCCGATCGACTCGACCGAAATATAGATCATCGCCGCCACAAGAAAGAGCGAGTTGACAAACCCCGCCATCATCTCGGAACGGATATACCCGTAGGTCATATTTTCATTTGCCTCACGCTGCGCGAATTTCACCGCGATCAGCGAAATGACAAGGGCGATTACGTCGCTCAGGTTATGCAATGCGTCGGAAACAAGCCCCATCGAGTTGCCTATGACGCCGAAAATGATCTCAGCCGCCACGATGAGGATATTGAGTATGATTACAAGAACAATTCTTTTAAGGTTCATTTTTCCTTCCTATTGATTATACCAATTAAATAGGTTTAAGGCAAATGGCGGGCATCTCGGCCGCGCTCGATGACCGTTTAGTTTTATTATACCCAGAAGCCGGGCACCACGAAGCTGTGTACCGATTTACACGGATGGGCGCTTATTAGGCAATTCCGCACAGAGGGCTCGGCGGGGAACCCCTCGGCATGCCGGGAGAAACGCGGGACAAGTGCTCGGGATGACATTCCGTCATGCTGAGCTTGCCGAAGCATGAGCTTGCCGAAGCATGAGCGTGCCGAAGCATGAGCTTTTCGAGGCGTATCCGGGCAAATCCGCAGTATCCGTGTATTCCGCGCGAATCCGTACAATGTCCTTCCGGGCTATGTTGAAAATATTGCTCAACGTATCGTAAAAAGTATGTAAAAAGTAGTGTAAAACATTGACAAAAATACGGTATTCGCCTATTGTTGACAGGGTAAAACTTCATTAAATATTTGAAAAATAGGAGGATAGAATCATTCGGAAAGGTATTTAAAATATTTGAGGAGGCTGTATGAAAAGCAAAATTCGTTTCCTGTGGTGTATGATCGCCGCGACGATGTTACTTTCCTGCGGCGGGGGGAGTGCCTCTGTTAAGGCGGAGGTTCAGGTGAAGGTATATGTCCCGAAGGTATACGAGAACCAGTTCGGGGACAAATATGCGAAGTATGACGATACACTTCGAAAGGCGAACGATATCAACGAATTATTGGTAAAGGCCGCCGCAGATGTGGACGACTTCACCTCTAACCTGAAAATGATTATTGGGGATACCAAAGCCGCAATCAGCGATCCTGAATCTGCCCTGGCGGCGTTCGTCGATTCACTTAAAAGCGCGGAAGTTTCCGTTTCCCTGAAGCTCGAGATCTACGCCGAGGGTGGAAAGGCGAAATTTAAAGTGAACCCGGCTGCAAGCGTGGAAATCCCCGCTGAAATTCAATCCAAAATCGACGCATTCGAAAAAGTAATCAAGGCTCTGCCATCGGCCGCGGAAGAAGTTACCGCCGCGGGTAAAACCAGCGTACAGCTTGCAAAGGATTGTAATGCGCTCGCGCAAAGCGCGCCGAAGGATTTCACCGGTTTAGATGCGTTGAACGCCCCGAAAGCGGCTGGCGCGCTTACGGACGCCGCGGCGAAACTTGCCGAGGTGCCGTCCAAGGTTACCGTGCTTGCAAAAAAGCTCAGCGATCTCCTGTACTATGTAAATTCAGCTTTTTAGGTATGCTATATCCAAATCGGGGCGGTTTCCGCCGCCCCGAAAATATTTTCTGATTCATTTTAGATTTCAAAACACCTTTTCACTGTGTATTCCGCGGCATCCCTCGGCCGACGCGGCGATAGTTCCACGGTTCTAACGGATGCGAAACGGGATAAATCACGATTGATCGATCCGCGAATGAACGCGAGTTGAGACTATCGACGAATAGAAAATTTCACATAGAGTACGCAGAGGTTATACCATGAACATCTGATGAAAGATACCGTTTTACTTTCACGGCATCGTGGTTTTAATGTCAATTTCATAACATATGATGGCAAGTATAGCTATGGGAGTATGATGATCTCTCTTGAATAAACATCCCTGCTTATTTCTCCGCGCCTGCCCCGAGTAAATCGAGGGGTGCTCCGTGCGAACTGCATTTGTATTTCCCGGCGGTCACCGTGCGCGGCCGGCTCCGATCCGTGTCAATCTATAAAATCCGTGAAATCCGCGCGCTATTGGGGTATAGAAAAGAATCCCTTATTCGTCACATATTCTCGCGGAAGGGGAGACCGCTTAATGCCATGCGCCCTACGAAGTCAAAGCATCGAGGGGTAGAAACCCATTCCCCCGATCAATATTCATTTCTATTTTCTTGCCTTTTAATTGTTTTGTAGTAAAATATATAAGAAAGAATAAATGTTTTGGAGAAATAAAATGATTCTGCATGGAATTTACGAAAATGGAAAAATCGAACTACAGGAAAAAGACCTTCCTAAAATCCGCATAGAAATAGAAATTCAATTACCTATTGAAAACATCGAAAAATCAAGTTTTTCGCACGCCCTGAGGATCATCGAGGGGTATAAAGGTAGTGTCGCGCGCTGGACAAGAGATGAACTTCATGAAAGGTAGATGCTTCCTCGATACAAACATTTTAGTGTATTCCTTTGATAACGGAAATCCCGAAAAACAGGAAATCTCGAAAAGCCTATTAAAAGAGCTATTCGAATCGGAATACTGTTTTGTCAGTACCCAGGTAATTTCCGAGTTCTGTAACATCTGTATAAAAAAGATGCAGCCTCCGCTCAATGAAAAAAGTCTGATTGAGTTCATTTTGTTAATACCTGAAAATCATATTCACTCAGTTACCCGCAATGATATTTAAAAGCTCTGGAGATTCGTTCACGCTCGAATATATCATATTGGGATTCGCTGATAATTTCATCTTCTCTTTCGTGCGGATGTGAAATGCTTTATACCGAAGACCTTCAGAACGAAATGGTCTTCGATGATGAATTAACAATCGTGAATCCATTCAGATAAACAATGCGGAGTATTTTATGAATGTGCAGGAATTTACCGCGAAGAACCGGGACACATGGAGCAGGCTTTCCGAGCTCCTGAAGAAGCGTCGACGCTCGTTCGAGGAGACCAGGGAACTGGGCGGGCTTTACCGCACCGCGACCGAGCACCTGTCGTTCGCGCAGACCGAGTTTCCCGATCACCAAACCGCGCTCTACCTCAACCAGCTTGTGCGGGAATGCCATATGCTGTTCTACCGTCCGCAAAAATCCCGTTTCCAGCGTTTCCTGCAATTCCTGTTCAAGACATTCCCGGCGACTCTCGCCCGCCTCGGAATCCCGATCCTGATCGCAGCGGGAATTTTTATCGGCTCAGGCCTAGTATCGTTTTTCATGACCGTCAACAACATCAAACTCGCGGAAATCTTCCTCGACCCGTCGACCTACCAGATGGCGCGCTACGACCTCGAGAACAAGAAGCAGTTCGGGAATTTCGACGATATCCCCGAGGAAGACCGTGTCTCGGTCTCTTTTTTCATCTGGTACAACAATAGCCGTGTTTCGATCTATTGTTTCGTGCTGGGGATCACCCTCGGCATCGGCACATTGTATATCCTCGCGTCCAACGGTTTCATGCTGGGTGCGCTTTCGGCGTTCTATTTCCTTAACGGCAGTTTCGACGACTTTATCTCCCTCATCATGATACACGGCTCGATCGAACTCCCGGCGATCATCATCGCGGGCGGGGCGGGGTTGTATATCGGAGCGGCGATCCTTCTGCCCGGCCGGCTTCCCCGAAAGTACCGTCTGAAGGAGCATTCGCGCGACGCGTTTCGGGCGCTCGCCGGAGTCGTGTTCCTTCTCTTCATCTCCGGCCTGATCGAGGGGCTGATTACGCCGATGAAGGTGGAGATCGGAATACGGGTGCTGATCGCGGCGGTCAACACAGTGTTCATACTCAGCTATTTCCTGATCGGGTTTGTGTGGAAACGGAAGAACGAAGATTCCAAGAACGAGGCTATTCTCGCGGAAGCCTAATGTTGGGAGAAATATATTCCCGCATAATTCGACAAACTTGGTTTCCGGATAATTTATAGCAAGGGAATCAATTGGGCTTCATTCGATAATAGTTGAATTGAAGTATAACCAAAACACCTTGCGTGGATGTTTTTAAATAGAGATGATATGTGATTATCACTTACACCCCATAGTATTAGTCATAACCTTTTTACTGCTTTCTTATAAACATCAAAATCGTCTCTTTTACCGATTGCAATAATAAAAACATCCGGAGTCCCCTCCACGAGACGATATACAATTCTGATGCGTTTATTATCCGCGTACATAGTTCGGCAATCCGACAAATCATTTCCCTGTAAAGCTCTCAATGGCTTCCCCAACTCAGGGGTCGTACTAAGTTTTATTATCTGTTTGTATACTTTTTTCTTCTGTCCTCCTTCTAATGCGTCAACTTCTTCCCATGCTTTTGGGTGGTATTTAATTTGAAAGGACATCATTGTCCTCCTCAGACTTTATTTATATCCTCCAGAGTTAATCCGCTTTTCTTGAGGGCTTCCTCTTGAGAAATATATTTTACTTCCTTATCACTCAGCCGCTCCTTTACGATTTTAGCGATCTCTAACTCTTCCCGTAACTCGATTATTTCCTCGTATTCCTCAGGAGAGATTAATACGGCTTCGGGCTTATTGTTCCGTAAAACAAAAACCCTATTAATCTCATGATCCCTGATCTTGTCTAAAATCCGGGGAAAACCACGTACGATCTCGGTAACCGAAATCATCTCATTCATCCGCAAACTCGCGGAAGTAGTCTTCATGATAACCTCCTAAAAATATATATTTTTAGGAAAATTAATAGTGACCTCTTGCTATTAAATTTCCTTTCTACACATTACATAAAATATAACATAAAATTCTAAGTATGTCAAATTATGTGTATAATAACACATATATATAAGCGATAGTTTTCTTTTATAGTTTTTTCCTAAAGGTTGAGTGTTGAGGAAAGACTTATTCCTTCATACTTCCCTCGACATGACTTGGCTTGTATATTGAGAGGTTTAAAGCGACAGGTACGTGTTCACCACTTTCTGCTTGATGTTCCCGGCGTTCACACGGATCGTCTTGATCCCGGTCTTGGACAGTTCCTTCACCACAGACTCCTTTTCGACAGTCTGCTCTTCCTGCATCACCCGTCTCGCGATCTCGTCAAGAGTCGTACCCCGCGCCGTTTCCTCGGATTCCTCGAAGCTCACGAAGTAAATCTGGTGGTGATCGGACAGTAGCTGGAGAAGCCGGATCAGGTCCTTCGAGACAATCCGGTCGTAGAGTTCGGAAAAGATGAAGATGATCGAGTTTTTCCGCAGGCGGTGCATCAGGTAACGGTATGCCGCGATATAGTCGGTGCGGAGATAGTCCGGCTCGACCTTGTACAGCACCCCGAGCACCTCGTTCAGCACACGGTTCTTCCGGCTGGGTTTGATATAGGTATGGATTTTATCCGAAAAGGTGAGAAGCCCGAAGAAGTCCTTCTTCCTCGACGCCGCTCCCGCGAGGATCAGCGACGCGTCCACCGCGTAGTCGAGCTTGGTCAGGTCGCCGTAACGGGTCGTCATCATGCGCCCCGAGTCGATTAATGTGAACACGTTGCGGTTGTACTCCTTCTCGTCCACCTCGATGATCGGGTAACGGTGCTTCGCGGTGGCCTTCCAGTTAATCTTACGGTAGTTGTCGCCGGGGAGAAACTCGCGCAGAAAGTCGAACTCGTTTTCCCCGCCGTGCACCGGGCGCTTGTATCCGATCTGTTCGAGGCGGTTCATCCGGAACATCATGAGGTACTTCCGCAGCTCGAGGATATTCGGGTAGACCTTGAACTCGGTGGGGAGTTCGTAACGGTACTGGCGGGCGATCAGCCCCATCCTGCCGGAAACACGCATCTGCGCGCCCGGGAAGGAATAGTCGCCCTTCTTGAGCGGCCTCAGCGTATACGACGCGGATATCACCGACATCGGCGCGCTCGGGAAGACGATCCGGTCGTCGATAGTCTCCATCTCGTCGGGGTACTCGTCGCGGATCTCGATATCGCCCCTGTATGCGCTCCTGTTCGTCACGCTGAAACGGATCGGATTGTACGCGCCGATAGACAGGTACTTCTCGTGCGTCCGTTTGACCGAAAAGTCCTTTTTCCTCGGGATCATCGCGATATCGATCCCCGCCGCGATCATGAGCGCGAGATAATACAGATACTGCAATCCCCCGGCCGCGGGGCTGATAAAGCCTAAAAGCGAGAACGCAAAACCTATCGCGAGCAGGATAAAAAAGCGCCTGCGGGGAACGATCATCTGGGCACCTTCACGTTTTCTATAATATTTCTGACCACGTCGTCCGTCTTATATCCTTCGATCTCGGCGTCGGCCTGCAGAATGATCCTGTGGCGGAGCACCGGCTGCGCGGCGGCCTTGACGTCGTCGGGGATGACATAGTCGCGGTTGTCCATCCCGGCCTTGTACCGCGAGATGTTCATTAACGCCAGCCCCGCGCGGGTACTCGCCCCGAGCAGGATCGACGGGTTCTCGCGGGTCGAGCGCACGATGTTCATGATGTAGTCCATGAGCGAGTCGTCCACGCGCACCTTCGAAAACTCCTTCCGGCATTCGGCGAGCTTCTTTTTATCGATACTCTCGAACTTGATCTTGTCGAGTTCCTTCGAGTCGAACCCGTCGCGGAATTTCTTCAGGACATCGGTCTCGATCTCCTTCTCCGGATACTCCACCGCGATCTTCATGAGGAAACGGTCGAGCTGGGCCTCGGGTAACGGGTACGTGCCCTCGAACTCCACCGGGTTCTGCGTCGCGAGCACCATATACGGCGGCTCCATCACATAACGCTTTCCCTCGATCGTCACCTGGCTTTCTTCCATCACCTCGAGCAGGGCGGACTGGGTCTTGGGCGAGGCGCGGTTGATCTCGTCGGCCAAGAGGACGTTGGTGAATACCGGCCCCTCGTGGAAAACGAACCTCGCGCCCTGTACGTCGTAGACCATCGTGCCGAGGATGTCCGACGGCATGAGGTCGGGGGTGAACTGAATGCGCGAGAACTTGAGCCCCGTGATCGCCGCGAACGTCCTCGCGATCAGCGTTTTCGCGAGCCCGGGCACCCCCTCGAGGATGACATGTCCGCCCGACAGGAACGCCAGCGTGATGAGTTCGATCACGTTATCCTGGCCGACAACGGCCTTCTTCATTTCTTTTTTGATATGATCCGCGAATTCCCGGATGACCATGCTTTGCTCCTTAAAGTTCCTTTATCGATCTATACAAATCTTTCAGTTTCTTCACCGGATCGGCTCTATGTCCGCCTGTATCGCCCGCTTCCGATTCCTCCAGCGCCTTGTCTATCGCGGCCTTTGGGTAACGCTGGGGCAGGAGCGTCCCGAGCTTCGCGAGGTTCGCCCGCGCAAGCGGGAGCAGTTTGTCCGCGTAACGGCGCCGCCCGAGCAGGCCGGCCATCCCCTCGGAGTAATAGTATATCTTCTCGTTCTTCGCCTCTGCGGGATAACGGTACTGGCCGAAACGGATTCCCTTCGCGTAGAAGAAGACCAGCAGGAACAGCAGTGCCTGCACGATCAGGTGGCGGAATTCCGGCTTGGCGAGGAAGTAGAAGATCGTGAGGCTGTGCCGGACACCGTGATGGTACTCGTCGATATAGACCGCGCCGCCCTTTGCGTAGTGCTTCACAAGGCGGTAGATGAAAACGCCGTTATCGCCCTCGCGCAGGAACAGGTTGGACAACAAGCCTGAGTCGCAGAAGAGCACGATCCGCCCCTCGCCCGCTTCATGTTCGAGCGCTATCGTACCCCACTGATCGCTCAATAGCGAATCCCACTTCATGCTCCATTTGGAGAAACGCGATTCCCCGGGCAGGAACAGTTTTCCGGCGTCGCCCAGCACGCCCGTCCCGTCCTTCACGATCCGCGCGCCGTTAGTAAATATCCTTGTCAATTCGAGGTATTCGAGCGACTTCTCGCTGAGCGCGTCCTGCATATTGGTCAACGGCGAGATGAACGGGGCAAAGATCCATGTATGAGGCGAGAACACGATGAACGTGAACCCGTTGGATGCAAGCGTATAGAACATCGATATCTCGTCGGCGGTGAACGGCGTATCCGGCCCGATCACGAGGATGACGCCCTCGCCGGCGGTGTCCTGCGGTGGCCCCATCCAGTCGCCCTGCGCGACATAGTCTTCGGTGCGCGCGTAGAAGTCCACTAACGGCTCGACGATCTTGCCGGGCTTGAGCCCGGCGGCCTGCAGAAACTCCCAGAGCGCCATCGTCCCGGTCGACCCTTCATGATAGATGCTCATATTCGGGAACACGTCCTCGCGCTTGGGCTGACCCGCCTTGAGGCTTTCGAATAGATAGAGCGCGCCGACAAGCAGGACCGACGATACTACTAGGATCAGCGCCGTCGATCTAAAGGACTTATTTCGATAAAAAGGTTTCAACTTTTCCCAGGATTTCACCGCACTCTTCCGTTTCGAGGTTTTCTTTATAAAACACGGCAATCTCGGACTGCCGGACTATTTTTTCTAGGTTCGGGTAATACTCGACTCCTTTCAGGCGGGAAAGGCACTCACGGTCGGTGCGGGCTTTGTCGTAAGGGAGTTCGCTTTTCCCGGAAAGGTAGAGCCAGACGGCGTTGAGGAACATATCGACCGCTTCCTTGAGTCTGCCCTCGGACATAAGCCGTTTTCCGCGCGCCACCTCGAGCTGGTAGTCGAGATTGAGTTCTTCGGGTGCGGCGGCGTCATCGAGCTTTTTCGTTTTCTTCGAAAAGTTCATATTCCGGATCGCCCATGTCACGAGGAAGATCACTATTCCACCCACGAGAACGATTACGATCACGAGAAATGCGGTGGAGAGATTCCCGAGCTTCTTGAACAGCTCGCTCCAGAACTCGGATATCGACTGCAACATGTCCTTCAGCCATTTCAGGAAACCGGAATCGATCTCGACCGGCGGTTCCTTGTGCTCGATATAATTGAATTTCGGCTGGGAGACGACTTGTTCGAGCTTCTTCTCGATATCGGGTTTCGGCAGTCCCGCCGGGAACAGATTGACACTTGCAAGCAAGAGAATGAGAGTAAAAAATAGTCCTTTATGGCTTCGGGTTAGCATTACCGGTTTTCAGCGCGCGGATACGCTGGGTCAGCTCCGCGCCGTCCTGGATGTTCTTCATATTATAGTAGCATAACGTGAACGATATATTCTGCAGGGGGAAAAAGAACACCTGCACAATCGCCACCAGGGCGATCTGGATGACATAGAGCAGAATCGAGTTCGCGGGAGACAGGACGTTCATGTAGTCCGGGAGATTGAATCCGCCGCCCTCGATGGATTTCATGATCTCTTCGATCAGCGGGACTATGTATACGATCATCGTGACAAACTGCGAGATAAACCCGATCAACGCGACGTAAGTGACCGCGATGACCGCCACTGTCAGGAAGCTCTTTGTCACCAGCTTGAAACTTGTATCGATTGCCTTGAAGTAGTAACGGTTGTCGAGCATGATCGCCTGCGGTACGAACATGAGGAACAGCCCCAAGACGATAATCGCTACAAAGCACATCACGAGACCGAACGCGGACATGAGTCCGATCAGCAGAGTGGTCAGGAATAACGGGATAATTCGGCGGATCGTCTCACGGAGCACTTCGCCGATCTTCATCTCTCTTCCGAACAGCTTCCCCTCGATCGACTTGATCGACGCCGCGCCCGCGATCATAAACCCGATCAGGTAGATCATCCCCGAGGTCAGATAGTAGACGACAAGCCACCACAAAAGTTCGAGAAAGTTGCCGTTCAGATCCGGAAATCCGGCGATAAACACAATCGCGCTCGACAGGATGACGGTGGGGATGAAGACCACGCAGACGACCTTGATGTAGTACCAGAAGTCGCGTTTATAGAGTTTGACCGCCCATGTCAGGATATCGGCGATCGACATTCGTTTCGTCAAGTCAGGCATTTGGTCCATCGTTACCCCCGTACCCGGAAATCACGGCATTCAGCGCGCCGATATACTGCCCCTTCTCGACACCCGCAGGGCATTTCACGCCCGTCTTAGGTTCAAGCCATTCCAGCATTTCCTTCTCCAGGTCTTTTATTGAATGAAAATGATTGGTTTCGTAGAGAAAATCCCTTGCCTCGAAATAGTCTTCGATCACCTTGCGCTCGTCATCGGAAAAATCCGCTTTCAGCTTGGCTTCCATGCCCGTGAAAAGGTTGTCCGCCCCGGCGAACTTCCTGAAATCGGGAAGCTTTGCGGGTTTCTCACGGATCACGATCGTCCCGGCTACAAGGTCGCCGATCCGCTTTTTATCCTTGTTCACAAGCGCGCAGACCGCCCCGGCGAGATTCGCGACCGGCAGGAAATCCACCATCCGGAAAATATTCCGCAGGATGATCGATAACGGGCTTGCGGCGCTCCCGTTATCCTGCACCACGCGGATATGAAGAATCCGTTTGCCGGGTGTCTGACCCTTCCATAGCAATTCGAAGATCATCTGGAACGATGTAATCAAGATCGCGAGAATGATAAGAAATACAACGAGCACGGTTGTCATGAAAGCCGAGTCGTTACTTTGGTCGACCCGAAGGCACGCCCCGCCCATCATGACGAACATGAGGACAAAAAGGATTCCCCCGGTAATGAGAGACTGGATAATGATGTCGACGACGTACGCCGCGAAACGCAGGAGCACCCCGGCGGTTTCGAACTCGACCCTGATCTTTTCCGACGTCTGATAGGTTTGCGAAAAATCACGCATGACAATCTCCCGTTAGCAGAACTGATGGGCACTTTTAATGACCGCCGTTCCACGGCGGCTAGGTAGTGCCCATTGGGCGATATAATTGAGCACACAAACTCAGTTATTGAGAATGTTAAGGGTTTTTTAAACCGCCCTCATTATATCCGCTTGGGAAAAATCGCGCAAGTTATACCGGTTTACATCCGTTCCACGCACTCCACCCCGAGGATGTCGAGGCCGGTTTTCAGAATCCGCGAGACCCGTTCCGAAAGAAGCAGGCGGGAGTACATCAACGATTCCTTCTCCTTCAGCACCGGAAGGGCGTTATAGAACGAGTTATACCCCTGGCAAAGCTCGAACAGGTAATCGGCGATCAGGTTGGGGCTGAACGTCTCGGCGGCCTTCATCACCGCGACGGGGAACTGGGTCAGGAGAAGCGCGAGCGAACGTTCGGCGTCCTCCGTGAAGAACATCTCTGCGTCCTCACGGCAGGCCTTGCCGGCGTCTTCCGCCTTACGGAGCATCGAACGGATACGGGCGTAAGTATACATCAGGTACGGCGCGGTGTTGCCCTCGAAACTGAGCATTTTATCCCAGTCGAAGATGACCATGCTGACACGGTTCTTGCTGAGGTCGGCATACTTCACCGCTCCCACCCCGACCCGTTCGGCGACATTGTCCTTCTCTTCCTCGGGCAGGTTCGGATTCTTCTCGTCGATCACAGCCCGGGCGCGTTTGACCGCTTCCTCGAGCAGGCTGTCGAGCGGGATGACATTGCCCTTACGGGTCGAGAACATCCCGTCCGCGAACTTCATGAAGCCGAACGGTACGTGCGACTTCGGCTCGTTCCAGCCGAGCAGTTCCGATACCCGGAACACCTGACGGAAATGGTCGCTCTGGCGGTCGTCGGTAACATAGATGATGCGGTTCAGCTTGTAGTTCTCACGGCGGTATTTGATGCACGCGAGGTCGGACGTGGCATAGAGGAACGCGCCGTCCTTCTTCTGCACGAGGCAGGGCGGAAGGTGCTCGCTTTCGTCGAAAAACACCACGACCGCGTCCTCGGAAACCTTCGCGATCCCTTTGTCCATCAGCGTCTTCACCACGCCCGGCATGAGGCCGTGATAGAACGACTCGCCGTACCATGTATCGAACGACACGCCCATCCGCGTGTATATCTTTCCGTATTCCTTCAATGACAGGTCGATGAACTCCTTCCACAGCCCGGTATTGACCGGATCGCCGTCCTGGAGCTTCTTGAGTTCCACACGCGCCGTTTCCGCGAGCGCCGGATCGTTCTCGCTCCGCCGTTCGAACTCCACATAAATCCGTTCGAGTTCCTCGATCGGCGACTGCTCGTATGCAGCCCGGTCGAGCCAGTTCCGGTAGCCGACTATCAGCTTGCCGAACTGTGTGCCCCAGTCGCCGAGATGGTTGTCGCCCACGACGTCGTACCCCATGAAGCGGTAAATCCGTTTGATCGCGTCGCCGATCACGGTGGAGCGCAGGTGACCGATATGCATCCGTTTGGCGATATTGGGCGACGAGTAATCGACGACCACCGCGCCGTCACGCTGAACGAACGAATAGTCGTAGGGGGAAGCCCCGATCCCTCGGATGTACCCGCCGAGGAAGTCCGCGCGAAGGAAGAGATTGAGGAAGCCCGGCCCCGCCACTTCGGCGCGTTCGACAGCCTCGCTCCCGGCAAAACCGTCGGCGATCTCGCGCGCGATCTCGACCGGCTTCCGGCCGAGCGTCTTCGCGGTCGTCATCGCGAAATTCGTCTGGTAGTCACCGAACTTATTATCGCCGGTCTTCTGCACGAAAAGCTTTGAAAAATCGCTGAAATCCGGGTAAATCTTCTTCAATATCCCGGCGAGCTCGGCCTCGAGAATCTTTTCCATTAAACGCATGCGTATCCTCCGTAAAATCAGGCAGGTCATCATTGCCGCTTTAAAAAAGCCGCCTTATCGGGCTTGATGATAAATTCATTTTGTCATTGCGAGGCGTCCAGGTGAGCTTGCCTGCCTTCTCCTTCGGAGAAGGAGACAGGCCGAACCATAGCTGAAGCCTTCTATTTAATTACTGGATATATAAATAAAATAGACTGCTTCACCGCTTCGTGTCCTGTCTACCTTCGGTAGCCCGCCTTCCGCCTTCGTCAGAAGGTGGACAGGAAGGCAGGCTCGCAGTGACAATAAATCGGCATTTCATAACTTTGTCAACACGCCTTATCAAGGCGGCATAGAAGCGGCCATTGGGCGAATTTTTTAAGAAATACTATGTAATTGTAATGAATGCTATTGCTTTTTCGATTCACCCATATTATATCAGAATCCGCCGGCGTTCGCAAGACATCCGCGTTTTCTTGCGTGATTTTCAGCTTTTTTCTATAATATGTGCCCCTGGAGGAATTATGAATGTCATCGAAGTCCGTAACGTCTCGAAGTCCTATCCTGAGATCAAGGCGGTCAACGGCCTGAGTTTTAATGTCGAAGAATCGACCTGTTTCGGCCTGCTCGGCCCCAACGGCGCCGGGAAGACCACGATGATGAAGATGATCTACGGTAAGGCCCGACGCGACTCGGATTGCGACTGCGGCATCTCCATCTTCGGCTTCGACCCGTTACACCACGAGCTCGAGATTAAATCGATCTGCGGGGTCGTACCCCAGGAGAACAACCTCGACGCCGAACTGAATGTCTGGGATAACCTGTACGTCTTCTCGAAGTTCTACGGCATCCCGTCGAAAATAGCCAAAAAGCGGATCGACGAACTGCTGGACTTTATGGAGCTATCCGAACGGAAAAAGTCCAAGATCGACGAACTGTCCGGCGGGATGAAACGCCGTTTGACTATCGCCCGCGCTCTGATCAACCAGCCCAAGCTCCTGATCCTCGACGAGCCGACCACCGGCCTCGACCCCCAGGTGCGTCACCTGATCTGGGAGAAACTGCGCGGCCTGATGAAGAGCGGCGTCACTATCCTCATCACCACTCATTACATGGAAGAAGCCTTCCAGATCTGCGACAGCATTATTATCATGGATAAGGGCGCGAAGATGCTCGAGGGCAAACCCGCCGAGCTCCTTTCGAGCCATGTCGAGAGCTATGTCCTCGAGGTCATCAACCCCGAAGCGTCGGCGAAGATTAAGTCCGAGGCGCTCGATCACGACGCCCGGATGGACGACACTCTATCGGTGGTGTTCTACTATTCCAACGACCTCGGGCTGCTCAAGCGGCTCTCCGAAAAGCTCGCGCCGGGGGATTACATGATGCGCCAGTCGAACCTCGAAGACCTGTTCCTGAAGACAACCGGCCGCCAACTGAACGACGAGCAGTAAGTCACTGCGTGACGGCTAGTCCCATTACGTAATAGGGTAATAAGGATAAATCCCAAGCCTGCGACGGGGTGAAGCCGAAGTCAATCCACTGATAACGCAGGATTTCACGGATACGCCTCGGCTCCGCTCGGCGACCGTTGGGAAAGACAAATACAGTTTCACGCGGAGAGCACGGAGAAAAAAACAAGGACGATTGTTTTAGAGATTCACTTTTCATCTCTAATCTATTTATTAAACCCTCTGTAAACCTTTCTGATAAATAGAGCAATAAACCCTAAGAAAATAATAATATCTCTCATCAAATGTTCATGGTTGATCCTCTGCGTACTCCGCGCGAAATCTTCGATTTAGCGGGATCTCAATTCGTGTGCATTCGTGTTTATTCGTGGACACATCCCCCGGCCTTTAGTCTGTAAGTATCAGTTTTTTCTGCGGTATTGATCCCGTTTCGAACGACTCGTCACGTCGCTTGCGTTTCCGCGCCCCGCCTGTTAGAATATACCTTCGATTTTACCAGCGGGGGATGATGTGAAAAATCCGTTGCGCGGCCTATCGAGAGGATTTCTCGCGATCTACGACCGCTATTTTTATAAAGAGCTCATCCAAAACTATCTATTCGGTCTGCTCTTCCTGACAGTGCTTCTGATGTTCAATCAGCTTTTTATTCTGTCCAAGCTCTTCTTCGAGTTTAACGTGCCGTTCGACCAGGTGCTCGCGCTGCTGATGAACCAAATCCCGTTCGTGCTCTCGTTCTCGATCCCGTTCGCGGTGCTTCCGGGCTACCTTCTGACTATGGGACGGTTTTCCACGGACAGCTAGGTGACCGCGCTCAAGGCTTGCGGTGTGTCCGTCCAACGGATCATCCGCCCGGGTATCGTATTCGGGCTTGTGATGAGCCTGTTTTCATTCGTCTTCAAGGATCAGGTCGAGATGCCCGCGAATATGAACTATCTGCTTCTCTACGCGAAGATCATTTCGCAGAAGCCGGCAGTCGAACTGATGGAGAACCAGTTTATCCAGCTCGGAAACTTCAAGATCAATTTCGCGCGGATGGAGCAAAACGCCGGACAGCATATCCTTTACGACATCCACCTTGTCGATATCGCCGGGCGGAAGACGGTCGAAGCGGAGAAAGGGCGTATTTTCACCGATCCTGACGACCCCAGTCATTATACACTGAAACTCGCGAACGGAAGTCTGTCCGAGGTGATGACGAGTGACGGTGAAGAGCATTTCTTCGTTTCGACATTCAAGTACCTCGCGATCAACCGTATGGTCGATCTCCCGCAGGAATTCACCTCGAAGAGCCCGGAATCGATGAATTATATCGAATTGATGCAGGATATCGGGAAGAAGTCTGAGGAAATCCTGAAAACGATAGACACTCTTGAGGCAGATAAAACAAGACTTTTAAAAGAGCTCGACACACTGAAACAGCGCTTCGCCGCCGAAACCGCCGGGATGGACGGAACAGCGCTCGATGCGAAGAAGAAGGAGTATGCGTTCAAGGCAGAAGCGGTCGAGGGCAGTATCGCCCAGACGGATAAAACGATCGAGAGTTTCCGCAAAGGCCTGCCGCTCTCATATATGCGTATCTACCATGAAAAATTCTCGATGCCGCTCGCGTCGCTTTTCTTCGCTCTCATCAGTCTCTGTTACGGGTTATTTAATGTCCGCACGGGACGTAACGAGGGGCTCGGGATCAGCCTCATCATCATCGTGGTCTACTTCGGATTTAAGATGCTGATGGGTTCTCTCGCGGACACAGGCACTGTTCCGGCCGCCGCGGTCTGGCTCCCCAATATCGTATTCTTCTTTGTCGGCATCGGGATGTTCGTCCGCAAGGTGCGGGAGTAGCCCCTACTTCTGCTTCGCGATCTCTTTCCCGTTCATTCGCGGATAATCCCTCGTTCCATTTCTAAATCCGTGTAAACCTGCGTCATCCGCATCATCCGCGGCCTATTGGGGTATAAATACGCCTTTTGTATTATCCCAATAGTGCGCGGAATTCACGGATGCATCGGCCTGGGCAGGCTCAGTACAAGTTACACGGATTCGCGCGGATCGATAACGAAACGCATGAAAGACAAATACATTTTCGCACGGAGAGCACGGAGAAAAAAGTAAGGACGCTTGTTTTAGAGATTCGCTTTTTATCCCGAAGCTATTTATTAAACCCACTGTAAACCCTTCTGACATATATAGCAATATACCCCGAGAAAATAATGATATCTCTTATCAAATGTTCATGGTTGATCCTCTGTGTCCTCTGTGTGAAATCTTCGATTTTGCGCGGGAGTAGCCCCTACTTCTGCTTCGCGATCTCTTTAGCGTTCATTCGCGGATAATCCCTCGTTCATTTCTAAATCCGTGTAAACTTGCGTCATCCGCAACATCCGCGGCCTATTGGGAATAAAAACACCTTTTGTATCATCCCCATCGCACTCTCTCATTTTCATTTTTACTTACTCACCCGGTGATGTAGCCGGAGGCTTTGCCTGACTCAAACGGTAATGAACATAGAGGGCGATTCCCGCGGCGAGGACGGCGAGATCGATGATAATCGCCGCCGCGAGATTGCCGTACAGCCCCAGTCCCACTTTCGGCGAACCCTCGAGGAAAAGCGGGATATCGGGCTTCATATCGCCTCCGTACATCGGATGAGTGATGAAATCGATCAACCAATGGCCGAACACCGCGATTCCGGTAAATACTCCGGCCCGCGCGTTTTTCAGGATCACGCCCGACGTGAACCCGAATACCAACGCCCATACTCCTGAGATGAATAACCCGTGAGTCCACGCGAGGATAGATTCCCCCGCGACACCCAGCGCCATCAGCAGAAAGCAGACCAAATCGGCGGACATTGCCGCCGTAATCAACAGGATCACCGGCGCTTTAGGCGCGGCCGGTTTTAACGCGAACCCTGTACCGATATGTGCAAAGAATGCCATAAATCCTCCCGATAATACTGTAAGTCTATTGCCCGACCCGCGAACGGATAAAAAAGAGCGCGCCTGAAAGCAGGAGCATGATGCCGGTCGAGAACGGGGTGAAACTGCACTTCGCCTTGTAGCCGAGGATGCACTGCTTCGATGCGCCGGGGCTTGGCAGCAAGGTCAGCCCGGCCAGCACCAGCATCACAATCGCGGCGATATTGAGCGCCGATTTGATCTTTTCGATTTCCATCCTTTTCTCCTTTCTATCTCAGGAACATATCCGAAGCCTTGATACCCGGGTAATGTCCGCGTTCGTTGTACTCGACAAGCGGCCCGCCGATCGCGGCCTTCGGACACCAGACATAACACGCGAGACAGTTCTCGCATTTGTGTTTCCAGACCGGTTTCCCGCCGTCCAAAAAGATATTTTCCGATGGGCAGACTCGCACGCAGATTCCGCAGGAATTACAATCGCTGTTCACGCTGAATCCCTTATCTGCCGAATGAACCAGTTCCCAGAAATCGTCCGCGCGGAGTCCGGAAAGCTTCCTGTAACGCGCCCGAAACGTGGGCTTTTTCAGCAGGTACAATGCCGGGAGATTGAACGCCTTCTTCACCGCGCCTGTCGTTTCAAAAATCCCCGTCCGTCCGTGCTTGACTGTATCGATAATCGAGGCGAGCTTATTCCGCCACCGCGCGGCGAGAGCCTGACGTTTCGCCTCGAGGGTCTCTGCCGGCATTTCTCTCAGTTTCGCGCGGAATAGCACGTTCTTCAGCTTCGCCCAAGTGGTATAGGGGGAGACGTGCAAGATCACCGTATAGCCCGCCGCGAGGCCGCCGCCGCATTCACTGAGGAGAGTACGCAGGTTTTCGACTGTCGAGCCGGGGCCGTGCCCGGACACACACACAGCGAAAATATATTTTCCCCGGATATTTTTCAGCTTCCTGATGAAATCCTGCACAATAAATGGGATACCGCTCTCATTGGTGGAAAAAAACACCGGAAAAACCAGTCCCACCGTTTCCGAAATGGGCTCAATCGGCCCGTTCTTCATCAGTTTCGGAATCGGAAATATCTCCGCGTCCAGCCCGCGCGCGATCTCCCTCGCCGCCGCAAGCGATGTTCCGGTACCTGAAAAATAATAAATTTCTGTCTTCATCTGCTTTCCTTATAAATAAATATCTCTATCGGGAACGGGTAAACATCTCCGAAACATTTACGCCGGGGTGGCGGTAACGCATCCCTTCCTGGAGGACACCGCCCCGGATTGCATCCCGCGGGCACCATGACGCACACGCGATACAGTTCTCGCAGCGGTTATGCCAGACTGGCTTCTTGCCGTCGATACTGATATTATTCACCGGACACACCTTCGCGCAGATACCGCATCCGTTGCAATTGCCGTCAGCGGAAAAGCTGTTATCCGTCAACGGGACCAGTTCCCGGAACGGGCGCGGCCCGGACTCCGCGATCCTGCTGAGATCGCGCACCCCGTCGCGGCGTAGCTTCGGCAGAACCGGCGCCAGTATCAGCTTGATAAATACATTCCAGAGATCGTCGTACTTTCCGTGTTTGCGCGCGGCGACATAACGATAGATTTTTTCGGTCTTCTTCGAGGCTTGGGCGAATAGTTTTTGCTTGTTTTCATTCGGTTTATAGAACGCGTTCTGCGGCATCCGGATTCCGAAACCCGCCGCCAGTGTCCCCCCGCGCTCGCGGATCATCCCGCGCACATACCTGATCGCGTGAACCGACCCGCCGCCGAAATTGCAGACCGCGAAGATGTACTTCGAGCCGATGCCTTCCAGCTTCCCGATAAACCTTTCGACGATCAGCGGAACACAAATGTCCTGGATATAATAGACCGGGAATACGATGCCGATCGTATCGGCTTCAGGCGCGATCGCCGCCTGTGCCATCACCGACGGGATGGATGTCAGACGCGCGTCCAGTTTCCCGGCTAAATCCTTGGCGAGCATCAGCGAGTTCCCGGTACCTGAAAAGTAATAGATTTCCGCGTTCCCCATTCGGCTGCCCACTCCTTGTTTAAATCAGTCCCGCAGTCCATTCGGCAACCGAGTCAATCCTCGACTTCCTGCCGAATCCCATCCAGTTGACGATCCCGCCGCCCTTCACCAAAGCGCCCTTCGATTCGAGGAGCCGCTCGGTCTGGTTCAATGTCTGGGTGCCGCCCCAGCTTTTAAACGGGAAGGCGTGGGTGATCATACACACCGCGGTCTTCCCAGAAAGGTTATTATTCCCGGAGAGATAAGTATTCATCGCGGGACAAAGCGTCCCGCCCATCACCCACGCACAGACGACGAGCGTGTCATACCCGGAGATATCGGGAGCCGATTTCAATTTCACGCTCCCTTTGTCCATCGGGGACTCGTCATACGCCGAAACCCGTTCCAGCCGAACATCCAGCCCCCGCGCGGCGAGTTTCTGTTTAAGTACCTCCGCCGCCTGCAATGTATGCCCTGATTTGGAATTTACTATTATCCCTATTTTCATTTGATACTCCTTATTCGATTAAACCTTAACCCGCTTTCCCATCTTCAGGAACACACGGCCTATCATGATCAGCCAGACCATGGTCGGGATGAGCGAAATCATGGAAATAATCATTCCGACCTGACCCACGGTAGGCGGAACTAACATCATCATCCCCATGACAAGACCGACAACCGCGGCCGCCTTACCGAACAAACCGCTTTTCAGCATCGCCGCCGAGAACAGAACAAGCACCGTTCCGCCGAGAACATAGCTGAGATCGAACGAACTCCCGTTATAGATCGCGAGCAATGTCTGCCCCGCCCCGACAAGCGCCGTTTTCTGGACTTCGGTCGCGGCGGCGGCGTACTGCCCGCTCAACAGCCACATCGTGAACGTCGCTTCGCGTGAGACGAAATACAGGCAAAGCCCGATTAGACCGAACACGAGCCCCAACAAAGCCAGCGATATATTTGTACGTTTTAACGTGACGAACAATGCCAAATAGATCGGCACAATCAACAGGTTATCGATAGTGAGAAGAATATCCAAATCAAGAAGCCCGAGCACCCAGTTCTGCTGAAACAGCGAGAAATACCCGAGTACCGTTTCGGGCGGGGGGCTGATTATATACACAGCCGCCTGCACCGGTATCATACCCACCATGATCAACGCGCAGATTCCCGCGAGCTTGAAAAGCGGCTTCCATTGTGGGTCGCCGTCTGACGGGAAAAATCCGCTTTCTGAAACCTTCGTGTCCATTCAAAATCCTCCTATCCGTTCCGGATAAATATTTCGTTATCGAACGTGAATATTATAGTCTCTCCCGACATGCAAAGCAATAGGTATTTTATCCTATATCCGGGATTCCTTGACACAGTTGAGGAGTTCCATCTTGCTTGTCACTCCGGTTTTACGGTAGACATTGTAGATGTGGTTATTGACCGTCTTGAACGAACAATCCAGCTCCGAGGCGATCTGCTTGATCGCGTACCCGCCCAGCAGCAGCCCGATCACATCCTTCTCCCGGGCGGTGATTCCATACTTCGCCGTGAAACTTTCGGCGATCTCGATCCGTTCGGACACAAGCGGCGCCTTGATAAAAAAGTACTTCGCCGCATAGATCACGCTCACAAGGTTGATCGCGATATAGAACAGGTTCCGCGACATCATCACATACAGCATATCGGGCTTGAGGATAATCATCGCGGTCTGGAGCGGGATATAAACAATAAACACGACCGCGAGCGCTTTGAGCGCCTTCTTCAGGTCGGGGTTTTCGATCTTCTTCAGGTTGATAGAAATCAAGATGCTGTAGATCACGAACGCCGCGAAAAGCATGAATATCTGCGAGGCCGCCATGATCTCGATGAACTTGGGATGCGCGGCGGCCGGATTCGACAGATAGTAAACTATCGCGGAAACCACCGCGCCGGCACCCACCGTCCACGGAAGCGCGAGCATGAGTTTTCTCGGGAGCGAGAGCTTCTTATTCGTAATCCCCAGCGCGAACATCGTGAACGCATGATTGATAAAAGTGATGAGCAGTCCGAAAAGGATTGTCCCGCCGGTCTGAAACGCCGGGACGGGATTCATGGTAATGAAATATGTGAGGTAGTTCAGTAACGTCGTCGCGAGGACGGTCAGGGTTGTCGAAAAAATGAAAAGCGCGTAATCCCTGATCGCCTTGATGCGATACTTGAAATACAGGAGAAAACCCAGAAGCGCGGTCACAATCCCCGACAGCAGGCAAAGGAAATGGATAAAGATATCGATATGCTTCACTACGGCCTCGAAGGAAAAGGGCGTCCGCTGGGGCGCCCTTCGTTCATTTTTCCTTCCAATACTATAAGGACGGGTGAACAGGAACTCAAGTTTTAGATAAATAAGCGCGTCCGTTTGCGCTTAGTATTCCTTCGTCATGATCTTCACTTCGATCCCTTCGCCGATCAGCTCCGCGAACTTCTGGGCGTTCGTCTTCCCCATCACATAATGCATTGGGACGGCGATCTTGGGCTTCATCATGTTCACGGCCTTGGCGGCCTCGGCATTTTCCATCGTGAAACTCGTCGTCACGAGGGCGAGGGTGATATTCGAAATCGCGGACATCTCGGGAACAAGCTCGGTGTCGCCCATATGATATATCCGGACATCGCCGAAGGTGAAGACATACCCGGCGTTCTGGTTATCCTTCGGGTGCGAGATAAGCCATAGCAAGACCGGCCTTGTTGTGTACGACGGTACCACTTCGCATGAGAAACCGCCGAGGTCGAGGATGTCGCCGGGCTTCACGAGTTTCACCGGCAAGTCTGCGAGCGCTCCCGCCGAACCCTTCGTGCACACGATCAGCGTGTTATCCTTCATGAGCTTCTTGATATCCTTTACCGAAAGATGGTCGCCGTGCTCGTGAGTGATAAAGATGTAATCCGCCGTGTTGGATTCGCTTGTGACTAACGGATCGATATAGATCGTTTTCCCCCCCGCGTCGATCCTGAAACCGGACGGGAAAAAGTCCATGTTCATCATCGTCACCGCGCCTCCCGCCGTAACCGTGACGTTCGACGAAAGGACGATGCTCTGCGGCACGGCGTCGCGCTTCGCGCTGTTTACCGCATCGAACACCCCGCATGATGATAACAGAAGCGCAGCGGCAAAAATATCCTTTTTCATATCAGCCTCCAAATTTTGTAACATATTGTAGCAACCCGCGCGCGGGAAGACAATAGGCATTTTATCCTATTTCGCGGATTTCGGGAGAACAGGCGGTTTCAGGAATGCCGGATCGGAGTGGACAAACCCCGGAACGCCGCCGTCCCGATCGGCATATTTGTTGTTCAGCAGACTCAGGTAGTGCCGCGCCAGGTTCACCGCCTCGATCACGCCGTCGATCAGCCGGAGTCCCGTTTTACCGATCGCCGCCATCATCCCGGACGGCGTAGTCTTGTCCAGTACCTTATTCGCGCGCATCCGCATACTATAAAAATAGCTTCTGATATCGACATACGGCCCGTACGAATTTGGTTTATTCCCGGAGAACACGGGTTCCGCGATAGCATCCATCTGCCGCGCCGAGTAGAAGTAGTCCGGGTAGCCCGCCGGATTGAGCACCCATATCTCGATAAATAAAAGAATCTTCATTACTGCCGCGTCGAATATGCCGGATTCGTCATCACGGATCAGGTCCTCGATATCCCACAGGACGAAATTCAGATCGCCCAGGACGGATTCCCACGATCCGCTTCCGGGAAGGGCGGTGCGGTACTTCGGGCGCTCGCGCACCGCGCGGCTCGAAGCGAGATAGCTGTCGTACTCCCTGCGCTGTCCGGGGTCGGCCAGCACCGTGTAAGCGTGATGGATGACTATAAACTTCGCGGCGGATTCCGGGGAATTCCCGGCCTTATCGGGATGATTGACTTGCGCGAGCTTCCTGAACGCCGTCTTGACCGCATCGGCCGGTGCGTCCGGGGAAATACCGAGTATTTCGTAGAGGGTAGAAAATTCCCGCATGGCTATTCCTTCTTCTTCCATTCCGGCGTTCCTCGCGCGGTCCTATCGAGGCGGTGTGTCCGGATGAACCCGACATTGGTTTCGAGATTGCCGAAACCCAATTCTATCTTTTTCAGCCTCTCTTCCGAATCGTAGGCCCAGTCGCTCCCGGGATAGTTTTTCAACAGTAGCGTAAAGCATTCGCGCGCGGCTTCGATATCGCGGATTTTCTCCAAAAGTTTGTCGATATCCATTTCTATATTCCTGAACTTCGCCGCGATCGATCCGCTGTAACGGTCGTAAAGCTTCACGCCCCGTTTGTAAAGGGTGTAATCGTCGTCCGCCTCTTTCTCCTTTTCCTCGGCATGAGCCTGCGGGTTCGCCTTCAGATAAGCCGTAATCTCCCGGTACGCGCCGTTGATCCGCGCCATCCGTTCTTCACGGGCTTGCCCGGTGTGGGGATCGGCCGCGAGGTCGGGATGGTTCTCCTTCGCGAGTGAGCGGTAGGCTTTTTTGACATCACGCAGGGTGCATTCTTTCGAGAGTCCGAGCATGCGGAACGCGTCTTCGAGCATGGGTTTAGTATAATACAAGACGCGGGGTTTGACAATCCCCGAACGGATTACAAGCGCTTATTTCGTGTAGACCGATTGTGGTCTTTTGCAGAGTATGATAAAAAATACTTTCTTCATCCGTGAAAATCATAGTAATCCGTGTTATTCGTGAGAAATTGGGGTTTAGCGGATTATCCCAATGGTTCGACCTGTCTACCTTCATAGAAGACAGGCAGGCTCACCACAAGTTCAACACGGATTAGCACAGATTTTACGGATACTCACGGATTGGAACACGGACGGACGACGCAGAAATCTATCCGCGAATGGACGCGAATGGAGTTGCCGCCTGATCGAGGACATCACACGGAGGACGCAGAGAGGTGCTACCATGAATATTTGATGAGAGATACTATTTTTCTTTCGCGGCATTACGATCTTCAACTCCATCTCTCAGCATGAGATAAATAAACAGCTATGGTGTTATGATGATTTCTCTTAATATGTATCCTCGCTTCTTTCTCCGCGCCTGCCCCGAGTAAATCGAGGGGTGCTCCGCGCGAAACTGTATTTGTCTTTCCCCCAAAACTCCCCGGGATGGAAGGAATGGATGGGATCGAGGGATATTGAGCCTGACTATCCCCAAACCGAAGGGAAAGCTGACCTACATGTTATATAGTTGAAAAATCGCATTTCTATTCGTTGATAAGAAGATTGATATTTCCGATGACCTCGGAAATGATATCCACGGGTGTATTTGCGATGAACCGCGCGTCCCGCGCCCGCCAGTCGAGACTCTTCACCTGATCGCTCAATACCGCACCGTCTATCGTTTCCCCGGCGCGTATCTTGACCTCGAACGGATATCCCTTGATCTTCGAGGTAATCGGACAAAAAAGCGCGAGCCCTGTTTTGGCATTGTAGTTTTTAGGGGAAATCACGAGCGCCGGTCGATGTCCGGCTTGTTCGTGTCCGCTCTGCGGATTGAACATGAGCCAGACTATGTCGCCGCGTTCAGGAATATACTCACCAGATTTCTTTTCCAACCGCATCCCCCGTTTCGGATTCTTCGTGCAGATTACCGTCGTTGATCTTTATAAGCTTTTCTTCCAGCTTACTGTTTTTCTTGTCCGGGAAGATCACTATCCGGTTCTCCTCGACAATCATTTCCACACTCGACCCTTCTGTAAGACCGACATCCTTCGCGTAATTCGCTGGAATCCTCATCGCGAGACTGTTTCCCCATTTCTGTACTGACGATTTCATAACGCCTCCGCTGTATCTACAATGAATATACACCCGCGCACGTGATTTGTCAATAAAAGACCGCTCGTCGGGGAGTAAGAATGATTTCGAATAAACTTTTACAATTTTTTTTTCTTTATCTATAATTACCTATGAGTAAATGGGTAAAAATAATTCAAAAAATAATTTCAGGAAAATCCGACTCAAATATTCCATTCGAGGAATTGGTTTCACTTTTACGTTTTCTTGGGTTCAATCAAAGGATTAAAGGGAGTCACCATATTTTTTATAAGAACGGAATTGAAGAAATAATCAATATTCAACCCGTTGGAAACCTTTCAAAGTCTTACCAGGTGAAACAGGTTAGGAATATTATTATAAAATATCAATTGGGAGACAGTGATGAATGACATAAAATACGAAATCCTGATCTATTGGAGCGAACCCGATAACACGTTTATCGCGGAAGTCCCCGAACTTCCCGGTTGCATGGCGGACGGCCCCACCTACGAGGACGCGCTGAAAAATGTCGGCATAGTGATCTCCGAATGGATCGAGGCCGCGAATGAAGCGGGGCGTCCTATCCCCAAACCGAAAGGGAAACTGTCATACGCCTAGATTTTTCTCACCTCATCTAATAAAAAGACCGCATGTGGTCTTTTCCCTTACTTTGCACCTTCTACTTTTTACTTGTTACTGAATCAAAAGACCGCCCCTTTGCGTAGCGGTTTCTGTTTCCAAATGAAGGGAAAAGCATTCTTTAGGATTCAGATAAATCAAGTAGATAATAAAGTATCCGCGCTTAGATCGAGTTCGTTCGGCCATTCGACAGAGTATCCGGTAGTTTTCACCTGATTGAAAATTGTCACGTCCTTTAATTCCTTAAAAGAACCAATATCTAAAAACTTAGAAATCTCGCAGATTTTTTCCGTTTTATCCTCAAATGTCACAAGAAGCCGATAACCTTGCATGGGTTTTACACTTTTTATTTTTATCATATTCCATCCTAATCCAAGGGTCTAATTTTAAATATATTTTCACCTGAAATCGCGAGTTTCCAATCCGCTATTAATTCATCTTTATGAATCTCTATCCATGCTTGTACCATTCTCGTAGCTTTAATCGGAAAGTTACCTTCTATGACTTCCGCATCTTCCAAGGAGAATACAGCATCATGACCCTGATATTCCGCATGGATATGCGGTTTATGATGTTTCTGATTATCAAGATTAAACATACGGATTATTATTCCATAAAACATTGAAATGATTGGCATCTTCGCCACCTACTCACTTAACAGTTTTTATGTTCCATTTCTACCGTTTACAAACCTCACACTGAAATAAAACCAATAGGGTGAAGAATAATCTTCACCCTATTATAAAAATAAATTTTAATCCGTCAACTTTTTACTTCTTCGCGTTCTTCGTCTTGATCGCGGCCTGGGCGCTCGCGAGACGTGCCAACGGCACTCTGAACGGGGAACAGCTCACATAGTTCATGCCGAGGCTGTAGCAGAATTCCACGGTCTTGGGCTCGCCGCCGTGCTCGCCGCAGATACCGACTTCGAGGTCTTTGCGGACCGCGCGGGCCTGGGTGATCGCGAGCTTCATCAGACGGCCGACACCGCTCTGGTCGAGGACCTGGAACGGATCGTAGTCGTAGAAGCCCTTCTCCACATAGGTGGGCAAGAACGAGCCGGAGTCATCGCGTGAGAAACCGCCCGTCATCTGGGTAAGGTCGTTGGTACCGAACGAGAAGAATTCCGCGATAGTCGCGATCTCGTCGGAGGTGATCGCCGCACGGGGCACTTCGATCATCGTACCGAGCAGTATTTCGATCTTCTGGCCGGACGCCTTCATCCTTTCTTCGATGATAGGTTTGGTTTTATCGAGAAGGAACTGGAGTTCCTTGACATTGCCGATTAACGGGAACATGATCTCGGGGATCACGTTGATGCCTTTCTTCTTGACCGCGATCGCCGCATTGACAATAGCGGTGATCTGCATCTCGGTGATCTCGCTGAAGATGATACCGAGACGGCATCCGCGGAAACCGAGCATCGGATTAAACTCGTGCAGGGATTCCACTTTCTGGTGGACTTTCTCGAACGGCACCTTCATCTGGACGGCGAGTTCCTTCTGCTCCTTTTCGGTATGCGGGAGGAATTCGTGCAGAGGCGGGTCGAGAAGGCGGATGATCACGGGATATCCGTCCATCGAGGTAAAGAGCTGTTCGAAGTCGCTCTGCTGCATGGGCTCGAGTTCCTTCAATGCGGCTCTGCGTCCGGCTTCGTCGTCGGCAAGGATCATCTTGCGGACTGAGTCGATACGGTTGCCCTCGAAGAACATGTGCTCGGTGCGGCAAAGGCCGATACCGACAGCGCCGAATTCGCGGGCGCGTTTCGCATCGATAGGAGTGTCGGCGTTGGCGCGGACTTTCATCTTCGTCGCCTCGTCGGCCCATCCCATCAGGGTCTTGAAGTTGCCGGTGAGCTGGGGATCTTCGGTAGGCACGGCCCCCGCCATCACTTCGCCGGTCGAACCGTCGAGGGAGATAAAGTCGCCCTTCTTCAGGGTAACTCCGCCCGCGGTTATTGTTTGGGATTTATAGTCGATTGTGATAGTCGAACATCCGGCCACGCAGGGCTTACCCATCTGGCGCGCGACAACAGCGGCGTGTGATGTGGCTCCGCCGCGTGCGGTCAGGATACCCTGAGCGACATTCATACCGCCGATATCTTCGGGAGAGGTTTCGATACGGACAAGGACGACTTTTTCGCCCATTTCAGCCATCTGTTCAGCTTCGTCAGCCGAGAATACGACCTTACCCACAGCGGCGCCCGGAGACGCGTTGAGACCCTTCGCGATCACCTGCTTCTTCGCGCCCTTCTGGAAGGTCGGGTGAAGGAGCTGGTCGAGGGCGTTGGGTTCGATACGCAGAAGAGCGGTTTCCTTGTCGATCAGCTTCTCTTCGACCATTTCGACCGCGATCCGGAGCGACGCCTGAGCGGTGCGCTTGCCGTTACGGGTCTGGAGGAAGTAAAGCTTGCCTTCCTGAATCGTGAACTCCATGTCCTGCATGTCTTTATAATGCTTCTCGAGGCGGTCTTTGATCGCGACGAGTTCTTTGAATACGGTAGGCATCGTTTCTTCGAGCGACGGGAATTTCTTCTTGCGGTCGTCTTCGGAGATGCTGTTGTTCTTCGCCCATTCCTTCGAGCCGTCGAGGGTGATTTCCTGGGGAGTGCGGATGCCGGCTACCACGTCTTCGCCCTGGGCGTTGATGAGGTATTCGCCGTAGAACTTGTTCTCGCCGGTCGCGGGGTTGCGGCTGAAACATACGCCCGTAGCGGACGATTCGCCCATATTCCCGAACACCATCGCCTGAACGTTCACGGCGGTGCCGAGAAGGCCGCGGATATCGTTGATCTGGCGGTACTTGATCGCGCGGTCGTTATTCCACGAACGGAACACGGCGGTGATAGCGCCCCAGAGCTGTTCGCGGGCGTCGGACGGGAACTCATGCCCCTTGACTTCCTTGTACATCTTCTTGTAGGCGGCGACCACTTCTTTCAGGTCTTCGACATCGAGATCGGTGTCTTTGATATCTTTATGGTTGATTCCTTTCTTCTTAGCGGCTTTTTCCTTCTGGGCTTCGAGGATATGCTCGAAGTTATCGTGAGGTACATCCATCGCGACGTCGCCGAACATCTGGATGAAACGGCGATAGGCATCCCATACGAAACGGGGATTGCCGGTCTTGGCGGCGAAACCTTCGACCACTTCCTGATTGATACCGAGGTTGAGGATCGTGTCCATCATCCCGGGCATGGAACTGGCGGCGCCGGAACGCACGGATACGAGAAGGGGATTGTTCTTATCGCCGAACTTCATTCCCATCGCGGTTTCGAGCTTTTTAATATTCGACTCGACTTCCTTATCCAATCCGTCGGGATTGTTTTTATTGTTCTTATAATAAAGATCGCACACCTCGGTGGTGATCGTGAAACCCGCGGGTACCGGAATACCGATACTGGTCATTTCCGCGAGGTTCGCGCCTTTTCCGCCGAGGAGTTCCTTCATCGATTTGTCTCCCTCGGCTTTACCGTTGCCGAAGAAATACACCATCTGCTTAGCCATTATGAAACCTCCTGGTTATTTTTTACTTTTTCCGCTTTCTTCTCGCATTCGACCTCGTCATGAATCATGAAGGGCGAACGGAGGATCAGCACGGAGTCATGAGCGATAAAAAGGTCGTTTTTCAGGATATCGAAGACGTGATTTTTCCAAAAGAACAATTTCCCGATACAATCCAGATCCTTAAACGGATCGGGATCCTCGAAAGCCCCGAGAGATTTCTTCTGTGAAAACATACCGATTTCCTTGAATGTTTTTCAGTTTCCCCGCCCAACCGGTCAAGCAAAGAGATAGGATTAATTCCCGGCACATGAATTATAACAGATGAACGAATTTTTCGCAAAAATATTCCCCGATACGGCGCGATTTTCGGCAGATTCAAGAAATAGATGCAACTTTTTCACTCCTTCGTTATAATTTCCGAAATCCGGGAAAAAACGGTTTTATTCCATCACGGGAGATTTTATGAGCGAAACTCTGGCCAAGATGACGAAATGTTTCGGAAGTTACACGGTTCCGGAGATGCTGAGGGAACTCTGCGTGTTTTGGGACAAGTATCCCGATTACTTCTCGGGCTCTATTGAAATAGAGGCGGATAACTACGGCGGGGTGAAGGAGTGGTTCGGGAATAAGGAGGCCGGGTACTCACGCGTTCTGGCATTCGCGGCGGACGATACCGGGTCGCTCGCCGGATTCTGGCTTTACAAGGACGGTATGACTCCCTACAACGCCCCCATCGTTTTCCTCTCTTCGGACATGACCGGCTCGACAGTGATCGCCGACAGCCTGAGCGACTATCTTGAGATTTTAACCGCGAACCGCGACTTCGACCCCGAGGACGGCGAATTCTACGAGTTTGATGATGAACAAAGCGATGATAACCTGCGTTACCGGAAATGGCTGAAATCGAAATTCGGCATCAGCTCTACCGACAATCCCGAGGCGCTTTTGGAAAAAGCCAAGTCCCGCCATCCCGATTTCGAGAAATGGGCCGGATCACTCGATCAGAATTGGATTTGAACTTATGGAGATATTTTTGATACCGCTCTTCACACGGCAGGCTGTTGACAAACTAATATAACACATGACTTTTTGTCACTGCCTGCCTTCTACGAAGGTAGACAGGCGGGACGCGAAGCGTCAAAGCAGTCGGTATAACATCATATTTGATATTAAGATAGATTGCTTCGGCTTTCGCCTCGCAATGACAAAATAGGTTTGTCAACAAGCCCGCGGCGAGGATCATTTTTTTAGCCGGAACCCGCCTTCTTTTTCCGTTCCGATTCGAACAGCGGAATAACTACTTCTTAAATATCGAGTAATACAGCTTATCGCAGGACTGAATTTTTTTCTTATCGTCCGCGTCCTCGTAAGCCTCTCTGGCAAGCGTAAAAAGCCTTGCGATATAGACTTTCTGATCGTAAGATTTATACATCCCTTCCCCCATCAAATCCATCGTTTTTTGCGCGCATGCCAGATATAGATCGCCTTTTTTAACCAAATCGTCCTCCTGATCCGCCATCAGAGAATACTGTTTGGCTTCCACCCACGGCTGGCATTTCGGACAAGGAGTCAGGTCTTCCAGCAGAAGACGATAGAGTTCGGGGTAGCTTACCTCCGCCGAGGGAGTATTCATCAGGCAGGACAGCGGATGATCGTAAACATCCGGGATATGAAAAAACGCGTGCCCGATCTCATGCGCCAGTAACACCGCCCCGATCACCTTATTTTTCATTTCATTCGAGAGCGGTTTACCCCCCGCGCTTATTCCGGGGATGTTGCCGTATTCCTCAAGGATATTGATCATTACCGCGTTACCGTCGAACGCTTTCCGCGCGGGACTGTTAAAATTCGCTCCGCCCACCTTCGCGTGCTTGCAGACCGAATGCGGAAACGGCGATGTAATCAGGTCCATGACTATTAAGGAATTGGCGATCACGATGTCGTACCGGTCCTGTTTTTCCATCATCGTGTACCACTCTACAAACGACTGCTGGGCGGGATTGTCCGGATAAAGCACCGGTTTTCCTTTGGCGGTCTTGAGGGTTTTCAGCCAGAGGATTTTCGAATGATAGACGCCCATAACCAGTTCCGCCGCGTGGTCGTAATCCTTTATAGCCACGCCGGGAAAATAATTACTCAGGCTGGCGAGGCTGAACATCTGTAAAAAACTAACTACCTGTTTCTTAAAAGCGGGATCGGAGAAGACCGGCATTTCCTTTCCCAGCTTGAGATCGTATTTATACGGCTTCCATGACTCATACAGCTTCGTATTTTGATAGGTCTTATCCTTGAATAAATCGTCGACCGGAATCTGCCCATGATCCTCGAAAATAAAATGAATCGTGCTGCCGAACTTGGCTTTCAGGATTCTTTCCGCCTCGGAAAGTATCTGCTCCGAATCGGACCCGCCGATCATCGGGAGGTTCGAATCGAACGCCTGGACTATGTCGAGCCTGACCGTTATCTCTCCCACGGGAGCAATGGGCAAACCATCGCCTTGCTTTACAGCCGATCCCGCGCAGGAGATCAAAAAAACAGAGGTAAAAACGATACCGATTAGTCCCTTTTTCATCCTTGTCCCCCTATAACTTCTCCGTTTATTATAGATTCAACTAAGGATTTGTCAACCTGCCTGCGGTATAATATTCGATGGAAAATGAAAATACTGAAGGTGACGGGTAGTTCCGATGACCGAAAAGGAAATCGAATCGGCAATCGCCGGGATGTTCGCGGGCACTTTCCCCGGGAACATACCCCGTAAACCCGAAACGTTATCAAGTGTTTTATAAATAGGTTTTTCCTTACTACGCAACCCAATTTGTAATTATATCAAAAATTGTCGTAAAAAATCCGGATATATGCGCGCATATATCCGGATTGCAGAAATCGATTAAACGCTTATTAGCAGCAATTACAGAAATCTTTAAATCCTTTTACAAAGGATTTAAGAGAATCCGTTTTCGCGGCGTCTTTCGGCGTAACATCGATCTGAACGCCTTTCTCCGTCTCTTTCACGGAAAAATTCAATTGATCGCGCATCGATCCGGGACCCGTCCCGCAACCGCAAAAGTCACCAAACATAAAAACCTCCTAAGTTCTATTATTCGACAGCTATCGAACTTTATAGTTAAAAAAAATGCTATGTGAGCAGCTCCGTAATTTCGTTTATTAAATCCATGTTTACACGGCAATCGTAGGATTGGCCGTTTCTTTCGCAGATAATCAATCCGCTCTCCTGCAATTCCTTGAGGTGATGCGATGTGGTCGAAGGGGAAATAGAGACCGTACGGCTGATACTCGTGAACGCCTTGTTCATACATCCGCAACACGATCGCCCCCCATGGTCTCCCGCGCCGACATCCCCACGGCAGTGCCGGTAGATCGTAAGGAAAATATTCAGCCGCTGTTCGTTGGACAGTGCTTTAAAAGCCTTTGCATATTTCGATTGTTCCATAATTATAGAATAATCTATTTTTCTTTTTTCGTCAAGTAGTTTTGAAAATATTTTCAGCTATATCGTTTCCGGTAAAAAGTATTACCGCCGGACGGGATTATACTTTAGGGCACTTCTAAAAACTCTATTAAATGAATAAAAAATCATTTTTCAGAACGGAATAAAGCGTTATTTTGTCACTGCGATACCGCGCTACGAAAAAATTTTGAGCGCGGTAGAAGCAGTCAGTGTAATTTATTGTCGAATATTAAAATAGATTGCTTCGCTTCACTCGCAATGACAAGGCAATTTTTCAAATATTTAATAATATCTTATTATTTATGAGTTTTTAGAAGTGCCCTTTATTGATTGCTTCGATCAAAAGATAAATTCCCTTCAGGACGACCAGTATCCCGCAGACCCATCGAAAGATCACCGCCCCTTTCGACTTCTCGTTCCATTTCAGGAACTTCTGGACAAGGTTGACGAACGTTCCCGCGAGGACGATAGTCACGGTATGCCCGAGCGCGAACGATAGAAGGAGTCCGGCGGACAGGGTGAAATTTTCCGAGGCCGAATTGAACACGATCAAGAGAAGCGGCATCATAAACCCGAACGAGCATGGCCCGAGCGCAAGCCCGAATACAAGCCCGAGGAGAAACGCGCCCAATCCGCCCTTCGTTTTCACATCCGGCGCGGCCTGCGGTATCCGAAGGAACGGGATGATATCGAGCATCCAAACACCCATCAGGATGAACACAATCGACACAATGATACCGCCTGTTTTCCCGATATCGCCGAGCATCATCCCGAGCGCCGCGGTGATCAAGCCGATGACGGTCAATGTGATGAGAACACCCGCGGAGAAGAGCGCCGCGAGAAAGAACGCGCGCTTCGTTTCGATCCTGCCGCGCCCGTTGATATACCCTATCGCGAGCGGTATCCCGGAAAGATGGCACGGGCTCAGCAATATGCTGAGTATTCCCCATCCGAACGCCGCGAGCAATGCGATCGCCGGGGCCGACTGGAAGGCCGCGTGAAAAGCGTCGAAAATGTCCTTAAGAAACCCCACTACTCCACACCCTTCATCTTCAGGATATTCGCGACGGCTTCGAACGGGAAGTACCCCTCGTGGCGGAAGTATTCCATCCCGTCGGTATCGAGGAAGACCTGAGTGGGGATGACACGGATACCGTATTTCGCGGCGTAAGGCCTCCCGTCCGGGGTGTTGATATCGTAGAAGACGATATTGATGCTGTTGGAATACTGCGCCTTCATCTGCTCCATGACCTTCTGCATCA